>Ga0224522_1000222_pt1 | contig 25345 bp, 17 predicted proteins | sample CFST25metaG_FD_182733 | JGI IMG/M metagenome (GOLD analysis project Ga0224522, IMG submission 182733) | Peat soil microbial communities from Stordalen Mire, Sweden - C.F.S.T25 | ecosystem: Environmental > Terrestrial > Soil > Wetlands > Peat | place: Sweden: Norrbotten County, Stordalen Mire...
ATCATTAGGAGATAGGCCTTATCAGAAGAGAGAAGAGCGTTCAGGGGATAACAGATTTAATCGTTCATCAAGCCGTTCAGATCGTCCTTATGCAAAACAATCAGGCGACAGACCTTATAAGAAATTATCGGATAGGTCGTATGATAGCAATCGTCAAAGATCGAATGACCGTCCAGGTCGTGGAGGAAGAGACAATGCATCAGCATTAGAGCCTATTGATGAAACAAAAGAAATTCGTTTAAATAAATATATCTCAAACTGTGGATATTGCTCACGTCGTGAAGCTGATACATTAATAGTTGCCGGAGCTGTAAAGGTTAATGGTGTGATTATGATGGAACTGGGTTCGAAGGTTCTTCCTACCGATAAAGTTCAGATTGGCGATATGTCGTTAGCTCGCGAGCCTTTTCGTTACGTGCTTCTAAATAAACCAAAAGATTATATCACTACAAGTGACGATCCATTTGATCGTAAAACTGTAATGTCGTTGGTTGAGAATGCTTGTCGCGAAAGAATTTATCCAGTTGGTCGTTTAGACCGCAATACTTCGGGTCTTTTGCTTTTTACAAATGATGGTGAGTTAGCAAAAAAATTAACTCATCCCAAATATGGTGTTCGTAAAGTTTATCATATTGAATTAGATAAGGCACTGACCAAAAATGACTTACTTAAGATAGGCGAAGGCATTTCACTTGATGAAGGAGTTATTGAAGTGGATGAAATAGCGTATGTTAATGATGAGAAAAAAGAGATTGGACTTGAAATACATTCAGGACAAAATCGTGTAGTTCGTAGAATATTCGAATCTTTAGGATATGAAGTTGTGAAGCTTGATCGTGTTATCTTTGCTAATCTTACCAAAAAAGATTTACCAAGAGGACGCTGGAGACATCTGGAACAACATGAATTGAACACATTGAAGATTTCATTATAGTCTTTTAATTTTTAATAAAAAGGGCTCTTTCTTCTTGAGAGAGCCCTTTTTGTTTTTATCTTTTATTACAAGAAGAATTGAAGAGAAAAAGCTAGTGTCTTTACGTGATGTTTAATCAACCTCTTGTTTAAGTAATTCGATTACCTGCATACAGTTACGTTCCACCTTATCAATAATACGAGCCAGAACTTCAGTTTCTTCTCCCTTTTTGGCAAGTTCCTCTATTTCGCGAATATCCACTTTCATTTCATGGATGCCTATTAAATCGACAGATGGTTTGAGGCTATGGGCTATTCTATAGACTTCGTCTATTTTATGGTCTGAATATGATTGTTTTATTAGACGGATAGCGTTTGGGGTAAGTTCAATAAATAAGCGAATCATTCTATCTAAACTATTCTTATCATCTCCCATCATTTTCTTTAATTTTGACAGGTCATAAGATATGGGCAAAACAATAGGTTCGTTATTTCCTATATGATTATTTGAAGTGCTATTTTTTTGTAGTTCGTTAACTATTTTATTCTGAAGTTCTAATTGGTGAAAGGGCTTGGATACAAACTCATTCATCCCGGTTTTTAAGCATTTTTCAATGATGCCTCTACAGACATTAGCAGTTAAGGCAATGATTGGTGTTTCCAGTTTTAATTCTTCTCTGATAATTTTAGTAATTGAAAATCCATCTAATCCAGGCAGCTCCAAATCCATTAAAATAACATCAAATTGTTTTTCTTTAAGTTGAGCCAGTGCACTATCTCCATCAGCTGTATCTATTACTACGGCGTTCCATTTTTCAAGTAATAACTTAATAATAAATCGATTTAGATAGAAATCATCAATTAATAATATTTTTGCTTTTTGTAAATCAATAGGAGGGGCAGCCACAACAGGACTTTCATAAACTTCATCTTTAGCATTTATTAATTCGTTTACATTTTTTAGAAGCAACTCAAGTGACTTGTCAATGTAGTCTAAATAAGTTAATTGTTCTGTGTTCAACGTGGTTTCACGAAGTAATGAAGAGAATCCAAAAGCCGTATTTAAAGGTGTTCTAACAACATGACTAATTTTTGTGATTAATTTGCTTTCACATTGATTCTTTGAATCTACCATTAAGTCGTGCTTTTGATTTGTCATTTTTATTAAGGTAAGGTGATTCAATTTGAAAGCTTTATTTTTTTATGTCAGGATTACTTTTGAGCAATCGATAGATTGTTGATTTACCAATTCTTAATGCATTAGCGGCTAAAACAACATTTTGATCATATTTGTTTAAATAGTGCTGGATAATCTTTATGTTATAATCGTCCAGGCTCATGTCGTCAGAAAAGAAGTTTGGAGCAGCCTTAGCCTCGTCAAAAGTAATATCCGATGCAGTAATAACAGATTCGTTGCTCATCGTTATAGCAAGCTCTATAATGGCCTTTAACTGCCTTACATTGCCTGGCCATGTATATTCAAGTAATTTTTTTTGTGCATCAATAGAAAATGTGATAGGATTCCTATTGTTTTCTGTACAAAAAGAGTCTGCTGTATATTTCGCCAATAATAAAATATCATTTCCACGGTCTCTTAATGGTGGTAGTTTTATGGGGAGACCCAATAACCGGTAATATAAATCTTCTCTAAAATTCCCAATGCGGGTTTCTTCAGCTAAATTTTTATGTGTTGCGACAACTACACGGGCATCAATTTTTACAGGAGTATTGCTTCCTATTCTTGTAATTTCTTTTTCCTGAAGAACACGAAGCAGTTTGCTTTGTAAGTTGATATCTAACTCACAAATCTCATCCAGAAAAATAGTTCCCTTATTTGCCTCTTCAAATTTTCCTATTCTACGCGTATTGGCTCCGGTAAATGATCCTTTTTCATGACCAAATAGTTCACTCTCGATCAGTTCCTTAGGAATGGCGCCAACATTTATGGCTACAAAAGGAAATTTTGAACGATGAGAATTATAATGAAGTGCACGGGCTACTAACTCTTTCCCGGTTCCGGTTTCACCGGTAATAGAAACAGAGATGTTTGACTTAGAAGCCTTTTCAATTAAATTAAATATCTGTCTTATGGCCGGACTGTTTCCAATAATGACATTACTTACTTCATATTTTTTGACTAACTCTTCTTTTAACTGGAGATTTTCCTTTCTTAATAACAGACTATCCCGAATGTTTTTCATGATCCGCCATAGTCTGTCTTTTGTCTCATCGTTCTTTACGATATAGTCGTAAGCACCCTCTTTCAAAAGGCTAATAGCGGTTGAGATATCTTCCTGTCCTGAAATCATTACAACGGGAAGATCTGGATTGGTTTCTTTGATTCGTTTTAGTACGTCAGCCCCCTTCATATCAGGTAGGGCATAATCTAAGGTAATTGCTGCTGGTTTTTTATATAGATTCTTAAGGCAATCAGCTCCAGATGTAAAGATCTCTACCTCATTCTCCGGATTTAAGGATAAATGATAATGAAGTAGTTCTCCGTACCACTTGTCGTCTTCAACAATAAAAATTCTAAATGGAATCATAAATATTAAATTACCGAATAAAATTAAGCAATTTTTAAAACTAAATCAATTTGTAATGAATGTAAAACCTCCATACATAGACGGGGTAGTATTAAGAGGAAATCTGATGAAGGATTAAAATCGCAGTTTATGATAATCAAATGTTTGATTATCTCTAAAATGATTTATTTTGGCTATTAGGAAAAGAAAAACTTTTAGATCGTTATCTTGAAACCATTTTATTGCCATCTCATCTTTATTGCAGGCATCGGCAAATGTGGTTAAAAAAGAATAGCCATTCTTTTTTAACCAATTGTAAGAGTCTTGATTGTGATCTATTGCAAGATCTAATGCTACAAAATGTGGATATCCGTTTTTCATTAACCAGTCAGCGGCTTCCCTGCTTCCCCTTATGGAACTAGAAAGTGCTGCCAGTTCCTGAAAACCATTGTTTAGCAACCAACCCAGTAACTCCTCATTTCCACTAAAGGTTTCTCCAAAAGCAATTAAAACCTTTGCATCATAATTCTCCACTATTCTTATTGAATTTTAGGTATAGACATCAGCCTTGATTCCGATTGCTCTTACTTGTTTGGCGATAGCATCGATTTCGATTTTAGACAATTTGACAAGGGTTTTGGTAGGCGTTTCTCTGTCTAATCCATAAAGCATCACATATCGTGGATTAATCTTTTTTAGATGTCCTAACCAAAGTTCGACCTCCTCTGTGCTTGTGTTATCAATGACGTCACCCTCATGCTCTCCTTTGAAAAAGAGTGTTTGAATGATAAGATTACCGTCAAACGAAACCAGCTCATTGAGAATCTCATTAAAGATTGATTTTCTAACCGGGCGGTTTATTCTATTAAACATTTCTTCAGAACCGGCATCAAGTTTTAAGATACGGTTATCAAACTTATAGAGCGCTTCTTTTATATGTGGGCGCTTTATGAGGCTTGCATTTGAAAGAACGGTTAATTTAGCCTTGGGGAAATATCTATTTCTTAACTCAATAGTATCTTCTGTTATTCCTAAGAACTCAGGGTGAATAGTTGGTTCACCATTACCGGCAAAGGTGATACTTTCAGGGATAATATTTTGTGCCAGGAGTTCAGGAAAACGTTTTTCCATAGCCTCTCTAATCTGACTACGGGTAAACAACTTAGCTTTTTCCTCTTGATCAGCATGAGTCCAACCACATTCACAATAAATGCAGTCGAAAGTACAATATTTCGTTTGAATAGGAAGTACATTGATGCCCAAAGAGGTACCAAGTCTTCTGCTTTTTATGGGGCCGAAAATTATTTCGTTAAATAACATGAATAGAAAGCGTTTAATTTCAGTATAAAGGTACAACTTTTTATATTTGTGAATGTTTTCATTCTTTGAAGATATTATTCGTATATCTGCAATCATTTATAATCAGTTTTTATGCTTAACCTAAACAATATAAAAGCGCCAATTGATCCTTATCTGGTCGAATTTGAGAAAAAGTTCAGATTATCAATGCAAAGTTCTGTCCCACTCCTCGATACGATAACAAAATATATCATCAAGCGTAAGGGTAAGCAAATGAGACCCATGTTTGTTTTTCTGACTGCTGGTATGTGTGGTCAGATTACAGATGCATCGTTTAGAGCAGCATCCTTAATTGAGCTTTTACATACTGCAACCCTAGTTCATGATGATGTGGTTGATGATTCGAACGAAAGAAGAGGCTTTTTTTCGATAAATGCTTTGTGGAAGAATAAAATAGCTGTTTTGGTAGGCGATTATCTTTTGTCGAAAGGATTATTACTGGCAATTAACAACAATGATTTTGAATTATTGAGAATAGTATCGAATGCTACACGCGAAATGAGTGAAGGCGAGTTGTTGCAAATAGAAAAAGCACGACGGATGGATATTAGTGAAGATATCTATTTCGAGATTATCAGGAAAAAGACAGCTTCATTAATTGCATCATGTTGTGCTACGGGAGCTGCTTCGTCGGGGGCTTCTCCTGAAGTAATCAATGATTTGCATCAGTTTGGAGAAAAAGTGGGTATTGCATTTCAAATCAGAGATGATTTATTCGATTATCAAAGTATGAATAATTCAGGGAAACCAAAGGGACTGGATATTCAGGAACGAAAAATGACTTTACCGCTTATCTTTCTTCTCTCCAAATCATCGTTTATTCAGAAAAGACATATCATCAATATAGTACGGAACCACAGTACTGACACAGTAAAAGTTGCTGAAATCATCTTAATGGTCGAAAGTTGTGGCGGGCTTGATTATGCGCATCAAAAAATGATGGAATATTGCGACAGTGCATGTACGATTGTGAATCGGTTTCCTGAAAGTGATTTTAAATCATCACTTCTGGATTTAGTTCAATACACCATTGAACGGAATAAGTAATGTTTAATCATCTTACTTTTATATCTCCCCAACAGAGATAGTAACACCTAAATCATCATACAATGGAAAAGAGTATTAGAGGAACACAAACTGAAAAGAATTTGCTAAAATCTTTTGCAGGAGAGTCACAAGCAGCACGTCGGTATAGAATATTTGCTAAAGTTGCCCGCAAAGAGGGGTATGAGCAAATCGCCGCTTTGTTTGAAGAGACAGCTATTCAGGAAGATTCCCATTCAAAAACTTTTTTTAAATATCTGGAAGGGGGAATGGTTGAAATTACTGTTTCTTATCCCGCAGGCAAGATTGGAACTACTGAAGCGAATTTAGAAGCTGCGATTGCTGGTGAAAATGAGGAACAAACTGAACTCTATCCTGAATTTGCCCGAATAGCTGAAGAGGAAGGGTTTAAAAAAATATCCAATTCGTTTAAAATGATAGCTACGGTAGAGGCTCGTCATGAAAAGCGGTATCGAAAATTGTTGAAAAACATAATTGACATTAAGGTTTTTGAGAAAGACGAAGAGGTAGAATGGGTCTGTCGGAAATGTGGATATGTGCATAAGGGTAAGAAAGCACTTAAAAATTGTCCATGCTGCGAACATCCTCAAGCTTACTTTGAACAGGTTGCAGAGAATTATTAACCTTCAAGCGTATAAATTAACAGAAAAAGGCTACCCAATGAACCCGGGTAGCCTTTTTCTGTTAGTGTGAAATTATTACTTAGTTTTCAAGGCCTTGAGGGCTTTACGATTTGATTTCCATCTATTTAATCTGACTTTCATTTCATAGGTCATTAAATACATTGACGGAACAAAAATTAGCGTAAGTAGGGTTGCAAAGCTTAAACCGAAAATGATAGTCCAAGCTAATGGACCCCAGAATGCAACGTTGTCACCACCAAAGTAGATATGTGGGTTTAGTTCAGTAAAGATGGTCGTGAAATTGATATTCATACCGATAGCCAACGGGATTAAACCAAGCATAGTAGCTGTAGCAGTAAGCACAACAGGCGTGATACGTGTTAAACCTGCTTTGACAACAGCATCGCGTGTTTTGACTCCTTTTGCTCTAAGAACATCTGTAAACTCAACAATAAGAATACCATTTCTAACAACAATACCACCAAGTGCAACGATTCCCAATCCCGTCATGATAATTGATATTGACATTCCAAAGATCATTACGCCTAGTAATACCCCAATGATACTGAAGATTACCTCGCTTAAAATGATTAAGGTTTTACTCATTGAGTTAAACTGCGATATCAGAATGAAGAAGATTAAGCCAAGAGCAATCATCATTGCTTTGCCAAGAAATCCTGCTGTATCAGCTTGTTCATCTTGCTCACCGGTTAGTTTAATCTGAATATCTTCATGTTTTGGAAATTGAGTAGCTAAGGTTTTTATCTTTGCTACAATATCATTCGCATTATATCCAGGTGCAACTTCCGAAGAAATCGTGATTACCCTCTTCTCATTTATACGTTTAATACCACCATATGTATTAGAGTATTCAACTTTCGCAACTGTTGAGAGCGGAATTGAACGAAGTTTTCCAGAGTTCATATCACGATAAGTTATGCGAAGATCCATCAATGCATTGATATTCTTGCGTTGTGTCTCAGAATAACGAAGTTGAATAGGGTACTCATCTTCATCTTCTTTATATTTTGAAACCTCTTTTCCAAATACTGCAGTTCTGATTTCCATTCCTATCTGACTTGTTGAAACACCTTCACGATTTGCTCTTTCGCGATCAATGTCTATCAACAATTCAGGTGTGTTTTCCTCAAAGTTATTCTTTAATTCCTCAACTCCAGGTATCTGGAGAGAATCAAGATAACTTTTAAACGATTTGGCATCAGAGACAAGATTCGGTAAGTTATCGCCACTTACTTCAATATTAATTGGTTTCCCTGTTGGAGGACCACTTCTGTTTTTCTCGGTGGAAATCTCAGCACCTGCAATTCCTTTCACTCCTTTACTGATAGTAGATAAGATTGCGGTAGTCGAAACTCCTTGACGGTATTTTGTTTCGACAAAGTTAATGCTCACTTTCCCTTTGTTTGATGCTGCGGTCCTTTCAAAGCTGTTGTCATCTCCTGCACCTAACGAAACATTCGAAATAATTGATTCAACAATTGGATTATTCTTGCCTAGAATTGAGGTTACTCTCTTTTCAACCAATGTTGTAATTGAATCGGTTACTTTTTGATCAGTTCCTTCAGGTGTTTTAATGTATACATAAATGTTCGTTGGGGCATTGTCAGGGAAGAAAACAATGGCTGGCTTTACAATACTTGTTATGATCATTGTTAACACAAATAGTCCAACAACAACAGCCAAGATCAATCCTGGACGTCTTCCTTTTAAGAAATAACGAAGACTGACTTCATAATAATGCATCATTTTGGGCCATAGTTTCTCCTGAAAAGCATGAATCCATTTTATTAAAACAAATTGATGGAGTAATACTAAAACTATTATGATCAGGATAAAGTTGCCAACCCAATATAATTTGGATAAATAGGCTCCTATTGCAATTATTGCTAAAATAGCTGACCATAATTTCTGCCGTTTTGATATGGCAGATTTTTCTACTGTTTCGTATTCGTGTCTCATAAAGGAGACCGCAAAAACAGGATTGATGATATAAGCCACAAACAATGATGCAAACAAAGTAATAATTAAAGTTACCGGCATAAAGTACATAAACTTACCAACAATACCAGGCCAGAAAGCCAATGGGAAGAAAGGTGCAAGTGTTGTGAGGGTACCTGATAAAATGGGTAAAAACACTTCACCTGCTGCCATCTTTGCTGCGATTACAATATCGGGTTGGTTTCGATGTAATCGATGGGTGTTTTCAATAACCACGATGGCATCATCAACCACAATACCTAAAGCAAAAATGAAGGCGAACATTACCATCATATTCATCGTAAATCCCAATCCCGGCATGATAATAAAGGCTACAGCCATAGAAAGTGGAACTGATAGTCCTACAAAGAATGCATTTTTGAAGCCCATGAAAAACATTAACACAACCGTTACCAATATAAATCCAATAATGATGGTATTATTGAGCTCTTCCAATGTGTTCCTTGTATGAACTGACATGTCATTAGTGATCGTCACTTTTAAATCCTTTGGAAACACCTTTCCTTTTAATTCAGTATTCAAAAGTTCTTTGATCTTATCGGAAGCTTCGATCAGGTTCTGACCGCTTTTCTTAACGACACTTAGTGTAATTACATTTTGTCCATTTAAACGTGAGAATGATTCTTGTTCCTTAAAGCTATCTTTAACTTCAGCAATGTCCTTTAGAGAAACCAAAGCCCCGCTCGACGATTGTATTACTATATCTCCAAGTTTATTAGCGTCTTTAAACTCACCCACTATACGTATAGCTCGTTTCATACCAAAGTTGCTGATTGTTCCGGCTGAAATCGTTCTGTTTTCTGAAGCTACAGCCTGCTCAATATTGCTAAATGTTACTTTGGCCGCTTGCATTTTATTCATATCAACATTGATTTGAATTTCACGCTCGAGTGCCCCAACAATATCAACACGGGTAATCTCTTTGAATGCTTCTATTCTGTCTTTTGCTTTATCTGCAAATTTCTTTAGTTTCTCCAGATCATAATTTCCTGAGATGTTAAGATACATGATAGGAATTTCCGAAAAGTCAATCTCCATTACTGTTGGATCTTTGGGCAAATCGTTAGGAAGGTCGGCACGAGCTTTGTCTAGTGCATCTCTTACACGCTGTTTTGCTTCAGCTACTACCACATCAGTATTGAATTCAACTACAATAGATGAGAAGTCCTGCAAAGAATTACTGGTTGTCTTTTTTACTCCTGCTATCCCTTTAATCTGTTTTTCAATTGGACGGGTTACAAGATTTTCAATATCTGCAGGAGAGGCACCAGGATAAGCAGTACTAACCATAATGGTTGGGATTACTAATTCTGGAAACTGTTCTTTTGGAATTGATCTATAGTTCGAAAATCCTAGCAGCGAAATAAAAGCAACTAAAACATAAACACTTGTTTTATTATCTATTGCCCAACTCGTTGCAAAAAATTCTTTAATCTTATTTTTTTTCATAATGGATCACCCTTTTATGTTATAATTTGATCAATTGACCCTCTTTAAGATTTAGATATCCTGAAGTGATTAATTTGTCGCCAATTTTTAATCCATCAATAACTTCTGAAGCAGCATTATAGGTATTTCCTGTTTTAATATCTCTTTTTACAGCTATAGTTTGGTTTCCTTTTTGAACGGCTAACATAACATAACTGGAATTCATTGATTTCTGTATTAGATTGATAGGAATAATCATTGCTTTCTTATTGATATAGTCACTAATCTTCAGGTTTGCAATCATATTAGCTCGAAGATCTGCTCTTGAATGTGCTAGTCTGGCCTCAACTCTGAATGTCCTGTTTGTTTGATCGATAACTTTACTTCCAAAAGTAACCCTAGCTGCAATTTGCTCGTCGATATCAGGGAAACTCACTAAAACTTCGTTTCCGTTTTTTACTTTCGAACTATAGGCTTCAGCAACGTCTGCTATAACTTTTACTCCACTCATATTTACTACGCGAATGGTAGAAGTTGGTAAGCCTGGAGAAATAACCTGTCCAATTTTGAAAGGAATACTTTCAACAGTTCCACTGATAGGTGATTTAACCTTGTTCATTGCTAACTGTTCTTGCATAGAGGCTAGTTTCCTTTCGAGTGACTCTTTGTTCGTTTTTGCAGTTAAGAATTGAACCTCTGAACCGATTTTCTGATCCCACAATGCTTTCTGTTTCTGATATAGTGTTGTAGCTAGCGATAATTGTGAATGGATTTCATCAATTCCACGCATGATTAGTTTCGAGTCAAGTTCAGCCAGAACTTGTCCTCTTGCTACATGATCTCCTTCTTTTACATTTACTCTGATCACCTGACCTGGGGACTGGGGACTAACTTCAATGTTTTGATCGCCTTCAATGCGTCCCTGAATGTCAAGGTAATGACGAAATTCAGTAAACGCAACAGGTGTAACAGCAACGTCTACCGGTTTTATAGCGGTGGTGTCTTTTACACCTAACTCTTTTTCTAGGGTCTCAATTTTTGTTGAGAGCTCATTTTTCTGAACTTTTAGTTTTTCTAGTTCTGCTTTTTTATCACCGGGCTTGCAGGCTACTGCTACAAGAAGTAACGATGCTATTAAAATGTTTTTATTCATGATATTTAATGTGTTTCGTTATCCAAAATAATTATCAGTCGTTATTTGCAATTTTATCCAACTTATTCTTTGCTGTTAAAAGATTGTATGCAGCAGTAAAGAAATTTGATTGAGCAGTAAGGTATTGATTATGAACCTGGGTTAAATCTAAACTTGACGAAATACCTTCACGAAATTTGATCATTGTTTTATCATAGATACGTTTGGTTAGCTCTATGTTTTTCTTCTCATTCAAATATTTCTCGAATGTTGAGTTTAATTCGTTCTTAGAATTTGTGTAGTCGAGTTTTACGCCCTCAATAGCTTTAATCTTTGAGTTTGTAATCTTTTCCAAATCCAGTTTCCGTTGTTTTACCATTACATTGCGTTGTCCACTTGAAAACAGTGGGACATTTACCGAAAGACCAAGAATGTCTTTAGGCGTAAAATCAAAAGCGGCCTGATTTAATTTCTCAGTATGTTTATAGAATGCTGCTATACTAGGTAGCGAATTTGATATCTCTTTCCGTAAAGCCAGTTTCCCAAATGCCTCCTGAGTATTCATGATTTTATAGGTAATATTGTTTTGAATATTAAATTCTTTACCTGTTATTGTAGCCAAATCAACGTTTGCGATTAATCCATCAAGATTGTCTGTTAGAACAATCTTTTTTTCTAATGGTATTCCCATTTGAAATTTGAGCAGATCATAAGATGCTTCAACTTGACGTTTGATGGTGTTTATAGCGTTCGTAATATTTAAACTGGTTAATTCAATCTGATCAACATCCGTATCTTCATTAAGTCCCTGTTTATTGATCTGTCGCATTTCATAGAGCGTTTTTGTTATATTATCTAACGAACGTTGTAAAACATCTCGATTGTTTTCTACAATTAAAATAAGCGAATAAGTATTAGCAATAGTCTCTTTTATGTCAATCTGCGACTTTATGTAATTTTGGTCTGCAATCTGATAATAGACACGAGCAGCCTGAAGTCCAACAATATAACCACCATTAAAAACAAGTTGGCTAACCGTAACATCCATAGTAGTGTTATCCATAAGACCAAGTTTAATCGGTTGGCCAGGATTCGATCCTAAAGTTAAAGTATTACCAACCATATCAGAAGTCAATGGCGTTCCGGCAGGCAAAGCAGGATCAAGTTTTAAGAACGAAGATCCTCCAAAATTCATTTCAGGAACGATGAACTGGTGTTGGTAGTTAACTGTTCCAGCTATTTGTGGTAATCCAATTGCCGTGGTTTCCCAGATTTTCTTTTTGGCGATTTCGTTGTCGATTTTTGTATTCTTAACCTCTGCGCTATTTTTAAGTGCATATTCCTGAGCTTCACGTAAAGAAAAGTTTTGGACTTCCTGACCAAAACCATAGCATGAAACAAGTAAGAGGGTTGTCAGAATGATGATATTCCGTGCTTTCATTTATCCTCGTTATTTATAGTTATTTTCTTTTTTTTACTTTCAAAATAGGCTAAGCCTTTTTCGTTTGATATCCCTCTGATATGGTTGTCAAACATCACTTCAAAAACTCTCGAAAAAGATAAATTATGAGAGTTCATGAATTCAATATCTTGTGAGTCAGTTAATTTTTTAACATAGAGATGTGATACTAAATCGACATCTAAATCTGTTCGATAGAGTCCTTCTTCTATTCCTTTTAACATGTTTCGTTTTAAATGATCAAAAACAAGTTCATTTTTCTTAACTGAGAAGCGTTTAAAGACGTCAGGATAGTATTTTTGTAGATCAAATAAAATCGCAGGAGTCGACTCATTTGTCTCCTCTTTTACTGTTAAACTGAAGCTAAGCAAATCATCTATTGCATTTGCTTCACCATTTGTATCAGACCTTAAACAAATATTATTTGTAGTAACCCAATCCAAAATCTTTTCTATCAACTCTGTTTTATTCGACACATATTGATAGATAGTCTTTTTAGAAATACCTAGCTCTCTGCTAATATCGTCCATCGATAAACTTCGAATTCCATACTTCCTAAATAAGGATGCCGATTCAATAATAATTTTTTCTAATTTCTCGTCCATTGTTATTACGCTTATTTACAAAAAAAAGGCGGAAACAGTAATGTGTAAAAACGTTTCCTGATGTTGATGACGCAATTGTGTAAAACGTATTGCTCAAAGAAACCTATTTCCCCCGTTTTTGTTCAGCAAAAGTATTCATCATTTATAGTGAGAGAAAAAGCTATATTCTGAATCGTGAAATTTAAGGTCTGAATTGCAGAAAACTATTGACGAACGAAATGATAAAAAGGAAGTCGTGGTAAATAAAAAAGGCCTCCGCATCAGCGGAAGGCCTTTTTGAAAAGAAAATAAGTTCAAAATATTATTTTTCAGGACTCATAGACACCTCAATAATATTATTTTGTGAGAATATCTTCTTTGCAAAATCACGAACTTGGATTGGTGTAACAGCCTTTACAATCTTAGCATAATCAGTATTGACATCTATGCCGTTAACGATTTGACTGTAAATAACTCCCGACCAATAACCATTTTCATTCAGATTCTCTTGATATGTTTTAATCAGATTTTCTTTCACCTTATTCAGATTCACGTCATTCGGACCTTCTGTAGTGATCTTTTTGATTTCATCGTAAACAATACCTGTAAGTTTTTCTCTCTTTGCAGGATCTGTATCGAAATTGATCTGGAATCCAAAACGTTGTTTAGGGAATTTATTAATACTTCCCATAACGCCAACGCCATAAGATCCACCCTCTTTTTCCCTGATGTTTTCTGTATAAACAATGTCGAGGATACTCTTTACATAATCGATTAGGATATCATTTTCAAGGGTGTATGGTATTTCTCCTGTATAAGCTATAAAAACAGTAGTCTTTGGAACAGAGAGTTTTTTATTAAAATTATTCTTTACAATTCCCTTTGGAGGATAAACGCCCCTGTCTTTAAAAGTCTCTTTTCTGTTTTTTGCTGGAAGACTTCCAAGATAAAGTGCAACTGAACTTTTGATGCTATCTGGTTCTACATTTCCGGTAAAGAAAAAAGTAAAGTCACTTGCATCAGCAAAACGGTCTTTATAAATTTCCATTACCTTATTATAGTCTACTTTTTTAAGCATTTCTACATTAAGCCGTTTCCCACGTGGGTTTTTATTTGTAATAATGGTAATAACAGAATCGACAAAGCTATTCATCGGATTTAATGAAGCATTTTCCAATTGGTTTTTCTTACGAACTAACCATGAATTATATGCATCATTATCCATTCTAGGCTGCGTAAAATAGAGATAGGTTAATTGCATTAAAGTTTCAAAATCTTTTGGGGAGGCATTTCCATTCATACTTTCATTTAGCGTTCCTACAGAAGGGCCTACAGAAACTATTTTACCAGTAAGCATCTTTTCGAGCTCTACTGATGAAAATGGACCAACTCCACCAAGTGTTGAAATTTCATTAATTATTGTTGAAGAAGGATAGTCAGGATCATTAACCAAAGAGGATCCCCCCGGACTATATGAACTCATCATTACCTGATCTTTCTTATAGTCAGTCTTTTTTACTAAAACCTTAACGCCATTAGATAAAGTCCATTGCGTATATCCAAATGGTTTTGTTTCTGTTTTTACAATCTTGCCACCGACCGGTTTCTTATCGATTAATGGTTTATTAGAAACCTTATCAACATAAGCGGCGATAGTTTCTTGCTTAACCTCTTTCCAGGCGTTCAGAATCTGTTCTTTAGTTGGAGTACTTATTCCCTCTTTTTTAGGCCCGGTAAACGAAAAGACCATATTGGTATCCGCTACATATTGTTGAACCATTTTATTTATCGCTTCCAACGGAAGTTTGGGCAGAACCTTGTTAGCAAGATCGAACTCATAATCTATACCCGGCATTGGTTCATTATTAATAAAATTTTGAACACATTCTCTCACGTAAGCATCATTTTTTTGCTTATCTCTTTCGTTATAAGCTGTTTCGTAACCACGAAGTAATTCGGTTTTAGCTCTGCTTAGTTCAGAGGCTGTAAAGCCAAAACGACGCATTCTTTCATTTTCACGAATAACAGCACGTAAGGCAAGGTCGGTTTCATTATTGTTGCGGGGAGCAACTGATACGCTCCATGCATCTTTTGTTGGAGTGACAAAGAAATTGCTATAACCTCCTTGTGCACCGGCAAAGGGTGGATTGGGGCTTTTTGACAATTCGTATAATCTGGCATTAAACATGCTTGAAATCAGATTATTGATTACACCCATAAAATAGTAATTAACACTTGTCTTCATCTCAACAGGAACGATATCGTGTTTACAGTAGATGGCAATCTGTGTTTGTTGAACTTCCGGATCTGTTTGTATAGAAACGATCGGTTCAATATTATTTGGAACCTGGAATCGGGTACGAATAGCAGGATTAACAGGAGCAGGGACATCAGAGAAAACTTTTTTAATTTTAGCTTCAACTTTGTCTACATCTATATCACCGACAACGATGATGCCCTGTAAATCCGGACGATACCATTTCTTGTAATAATCTTTTATTGATTGATAGGCAAAGTTGTTAATTACATCTATGCTACCAATGGGCATGCGGTTAGCATATTGCGAATTAGCAAACATCTCTTTGATACCGGCCTCCATTACACGATAACCTCCAGTATTGCGGGTACGCCACTCTTCACGAATAACGCCACGCTCATCATCAATATCTTTATTTTCTAATGACACAAAACTAGACCAGTCGTGTAACACCAAAAGAGCTGAGTCTAAGATCGTTTCTCTGGTTAAAGGAACATTTGACAGATTATAAACAGTTTCATCCAGGGCTGTATACGCATTAACGTTTTCCCCAAACTTTACCCCGATTTTTTCAAGGTATTTAATTAATGAATTCCCAGGAAAGTTTTTAGTGCCATTAAAACACATGTGCTCTAAAAAATGGGCTAAGCCCCTTTGAGGCTCTTCTTCCAGAATTGATCCAACTTTTTGGGCGATATAAAACTCACCTCGATTCTTTGGTAACTCATTTTTTCTAATGTAATAAGTTAAACCATTATCAAGCTTACCAATTCTTGTCTTTGGATCTAATGGTAATGTTTGAGCCTGTTGTGCAAATCCAGAAAAGGATATACAAAGCAACAGAAGAAAACTCAGCAAACTGATTTTTTTCATAAAATGTAGAATTTGTTTAAGAGAATGATACGTATAATATATAATAGACAAACAAAAATAGTAAAAGGGAACCCTTCTATTGCAGTTTGAATGTTAAAAGTATAAAAAATCATAACAATAATGAATATCTTATATTAAAATATCCCTTAAAGAACGATAGATACAATTATATTTGTAATATTGATGTTTCAAAAAAATAAAATATCATGGTAACCGGAAATATTCTCGTTATAGATCCTAAAAACACATCAACTAAGATTGCTGTTTTTGAGAACCTTAAAATGTCATTTTTAACCACTATCCGTCATAATCTACATGAATTGGCTGATAGTACCACTATACCTAATCAGCTTGGTTTTCGTAAACAAGCTATTTTGAAACTTTTGAATGATAATGATTTTGATATCAGTCATTTCAAAATCGTAATAGCCAGAGGAGGTTTAACTAAACCAGTTGCTTCAGGAATTTATGAAATTAATGAAGCAATGGCACACGACTTACGAATAGGCGTTATGGGTCAACATGCTGTCAATCTTGGAGGGCTTCTTGCTGCTGAAATCGCACAATTAATACCTAATGCTAAAGCTTTAACAGCCGATCCTGGCGTGATGGATGAGTTAGAAGCTTTAGCCAGATTATCAGGCCATCCACTTTTCGAACGTAAATCAATCTTCCATGCCCTGAATCAAAAAACAGTAGGTCGCAAATATGCTCAATCAATAAACAAAAAGTATGAAGAGCTAAAACTTATTGTTGTTCACGTTGGGGGAGGTGGTATTTCTGTTGGAGCCCATTATAATGGTCGCGTAATTGATGTTAACCAGTGTTATGATGGAGATGGTCCTTTTTCAGTAGAACGTGCTGGAAGCTTACCTGTTGGAGATGTGGTACGTTTATGCTTTTCCGGACATTACACCCAGACAGAAATCGTTCAGATGATTACCTCTCGAGGTGGTTTGATGGGTTATCTGGGTACGACCAGCTTTGACGAAGTGGAACGGAAGATTGATGCCGGTGATGAATATGCCGAACTCATATTAACCGGTATGGCATATCAAGTGGCCAAAGAGGTAGGCGCAATGGTTACTGTTTTTGAAGAACAGCCTGATGCTATCATTCTCTCAGGGGATGTCTTTCATAGCCGAAGATTTGGAAACTATCTGTTTAATAGAATTCAGCGTTTTGCTCCGGTAGCAGTCTATCCTAACGAAGATGAAATTGATGCATTAGCCAGTAATGCAGTAATGGTAGTAAAAGGAGAAGCCACTGTATTACAGTATTCATAGTATATCGCGGTGACTTTAGTAGGTGCGCTTGTCGAAACGATTAATGTCACCGTGCCCTTTTATTCAAGTGGGATATCTGTAAAGGTAAGAAGTGATTGCACGATAGCATTTTCAAATGCTTCGCTCACTAAGTTGGTTTTGATATTATTTATCCCACAAAATTCAAGCAGGTGTTGTGTATTTACAATTCCCACATGTTCTTTTTCATTACATGTGGCTGGGCATTCTCCCATTCCATGAATTACCCCATCAAAATGTCTACAACCATTCCGATAGGCTGCGTCAATTTTCTCAAACCAGTTCTGACTACTCGTAAATAGATGAAGCCCAAATTCTATTGTTGGAAAAGAATAACATATTAAAGAATATAATCCGGCAATAGTAAATTGATTTGTTCCTCCATACGTATCACAAAACACAATCTTTTTTATACCCCAACTTTGATATATCTGGATAAGATTAAAAACCTTTTCGGGCGACCACTCCTCATTATATGGATTTCCAAAAGCCATGGTTAAATAAACAACCAGCTCTTTATCATGTCGATTTGTAACTTCTACAATCTTTAGCAAATCTGTTAACGATTGTTCTTGCGAAACATGAAGCGATCTCATGAGGTAAACCTCTGATATAGACGAGGCATAACCTATTGATTTAATAAGTGGTTGACTACATGCAATAAGTGCGGATTCCGGATTATTAATTTGTACCATCAAACGGGTTCTACTCTCTATGGGCTCAATCAAGCTTAATACCTCATACAAATCTTTAAATTGAGGTAGAGGTTTTGGTGAAACCAGATAGCCCATGTCAATTCTTTCAAACCCAACATTTAATAGGGAATTCAAATAATCGGCTTTTTGTTGAGCCGGTACAATATAATTCAGTCCCTGCATAGCGTCACGAACATTTTCTGTTATAAATATAGAATTCGTATCGCCTTTCCCATTCGTTGTATTCATAGTATTTATAATCCTAAATAACGTGAAATTACCAACCGTTGTATTTCTGAAGTTCCTTCGCCTATTTGTAATAAACGTTGATCACGATAAAAACGTTCAACGGGATACTCTTTTATTAAACCATAACCACCAAATATTTGTACGGCCTCATCCGCAACCTCTTTTGCTATTTCCGAACAGTAAAGCTTTGCCATTGCAGCCTCTTTTCCAAATGCTTTTCCAGCCTCTTTTAGCCAGCAGGCTTTATAAAGCAGATTACGTGCCAGTTCAATTTTTGTAGCCATATTAGCGAGCTTAAAACTAATGGCCTGAAATTTTCCAATAATTTGTCCAAACTGTTTCCGTTCTTTTGAGTATGCCAATGCAGCTTCGAAAGCTCCCTGCGCACATCCTAAACCCATTGCCGCTATTGAAAGCCGTCCATTATCAAGTGTACTGAGCATAATATGCGATCCTTGTCCTTTTTCGCCAAGAATATTTTCATGAGGGACCGTACAGTTTTCAAAGAACATAGAAGCGGTATCCGATGAGCGCCACATCATCTTTCCTTTCAATGGTTTTGACTGATAACCGGGAGTCCCTTTCTTTACCAAAATAGCCGAATACTCTTTTTTTCCATTACGTTCACCAGTAATGGCCTGAACCGTAACTCCCGCTGAGATATCAGAAGCTCCGTTTGTGATAAATATCTTCGAACCATTAATCACCCACCGACCATCAACCTCCTTTGCTTCTGTTTTCGTTCCTCTCGAATCAGATCCAGCATCAGGTTCCGTTAATCCAAAGGCCCATATTTCGTTACCTCTACATAAACCTGGAAGATATTCTTGTTTCTGTGCTTCAGTTCCATAATAGTAAATCGGCCCAATGCCTAAGGAGTTATGAGCAGCTAATGTTGCGGCCTGTGATCCATCAACACGTGCAAGTTCCTCAACAGCTATAATGTATGATAAAGTATCCAGTCCTTGTCCTCCATATTCAGTAGGAAGCGTCATTCCAAAGAGACCAAGCTCTCCAATTTTTCTTGTAAGATCAATTGAGAAAGCCTCTTTTTCGTCAAGCTCCAAAGCAACAGGTTTAATTTCGCGTTCTGCAAAATCTCTTACTGTTGCACGTATTAAGTTATGTTCTTCACTTAGATTAAAATCCATAGTAGGCCAGTGGTTTAGTTTTATTGTAAAAGATCGATGATCATTAATATGGTTTTTGTTTCAATGGTATCATTTTCTTTTATAAATATTTTCGAAATAACACCTTCTCCCCAAGCATATATACTATTCTCCATCTTCATTGATTCCACAACCAGTAAAACAGTCTCTTTGTTCACAACATCACCCTCATTAACAAATATCCTCGAAATCTTTCCCGGAACAGGAGATACAATAGCCCCATCATTTTTATAGATATGGATATCCTTTGGAGGAAAGTCACCGGATAGAGTCAGAAAATCTCTTCTTATCCCGGAGAAAGTGACCCCATTATGATATACTAGAAAACAACCTTCCTTGTCAATCGCATAATGAAAACTAAAAGTCTGATTGTTTAGTATCAAGAAAATCCTGTCGTCTTCAAGCTTTTGTATCCTCACCACGAATAGATGCTTATTGATAAGCCAATCGAAACTATTATTCTCTCTTTTCTGTAACATAGCCTCGCCGGCTTTTGAGTCGAAGAGATAGGGGATGACCCGATAACTTCTCCAAAAATCCATACCCCACGGATCATCTATATGATCGGTTTTCCCTGAAATCATTGATAGCGACAGAAAGGCAAGAAGCGCTCTGCTTTTTTCAACCAGACCAGAGTGTTGCTTAAAACTGTGTATTATCTTTCCAGCATGCTCCTCTGCAAAAGTTACCCAGACATTATTTTCTATAAAATTGGGTTGGCTTAGCAAGCTATACAAGAAATCACGATTGGTTTTTATCCCCAGTATTACAGTGTCGTGCAACATCTTCTGCATCTTTTCAATAGCCTCTTCGCGCGTATTCCCATGCACGATAAGCTTTGCAATCAGTGGATCGAAAAAGGGTTCGATCATCCCTTTCTTCTCAATTCCAGCGTCTAACCGGTAATCGTTGTTTAAAAGAGGAACCGAGAATTGAAGTAAATCTCCAGGTGTAGGTCTGAAATCATGTTCAGGATCTTCAGCATATAAACGACATTCGATAGCGTGACCCTTTATAGTAAGCGCATCCTGACTAAAAGATAGCGGCAATCCCGATGCAATCTTAAGTTGTTCCTCAACAATATCAATTCCTGTAATGAATTCAGTAACTGGATGCTCAACTTGTATTCGGGTATTCATCTCCAGAAAATAAAAGTTTAGAGAAGCATCTACCAAAAACTCAATGGTACCTGCACTTACATATCCTATCTGTTGTGCTATTTTGATGGCTGCCTGTGTTAATCGGTCTCTTGTCTTCTGATCAAGAGTGGGAGAGGGAGCCTCTTCAATAATCTTTTGATGACGTCGTTGAATTGTACATTCTCTTTCAAAAAGATGCACGATATTTCCATGTGTATCTCCAAAAATCTGGACTTCGATATGGCGAGGTCTTTCAATAAACTGTTCAACATATACCGTTTCGTCACCAAAATAGGCTTTAGCTTCGCGTGCAGTTGCTATAAGTGCTTCTCTTAATTCATTCTTTTTCTGTACAATGCGCATTCCTTTACCCCCACCTCCGCCGGCAGCTTTAACTAATAAAGGAAAATGTAAATCTGAAATGTTCTTTATGATCTCTTCATGGGTTCCCGAACTACCAGCAATTACAGGAATTCCGACAGATATCGCCAGATTTCGTGCTCCTAGTTTGTTGCCCATTATTTGTATTGCCTCTTCAGAAGGACCTATAAAAACAATTCCCGCCAATTTACATTCAGAGGCTAGTATCGGATTTTCTGAAAGAAAACCATACCCAGGATGCAATGCATCGCAACCGGTATCAATGGCAATCTTAATTATTTTATTGATGTTAAGATACGATTCATTCAGATTGTCACTTCCCAGAAATACAGCTTCATCTGCAAGCCTTACTGCATACGAATCTCTATCGCTTACAGAATAAACCACCACTGAAAGAATGTCATTTTTCTTTAGTGTTCTGATGATCCTTACGGCAATTTCACCCCTATTCGCAATCAGTACCTTTTTAATCCTAATCATTTTTATTCCATTGAGGATTTCGTTTCTCCAGAAAAGCATCCATTCCTTCCTGAGCTTCAGCAGTCATTCTGGTTTCAGCAATCATTTGAGCAGTATATACGCGCGCCTCGTCCAGACTTAGGTGGTTTACAATCTGATGGATTAGCATCTTAATGTTTCTTTGGGCTTGTATCCCCCCTGATTTCAGATGGGCAATGGTATGACTTAAATAATCTTCCAAACTATCCATGTCGATAAAAGATTTATTTACCAGACCAATCGACATTGCTTTTTTACCTGTTATTCTTTTCCCGGTAAGCATAATTTCTCTGGCTGCAAATTCACCAATCCGTTTTAAAATATAGGGTGCAATGCACGAAGGGATTAAACCAAGCTTCACTTCGCTCAGCGAAAACACAGTAGAATCAATGGTGTATACAATATCACAGGCCGACGAAATTCCATTTGCTCCACCCATTGAATATCCATGTACAATACTGATTACTGTTTTAGGACAGCGATAAATAGAATAAAGGCAATCAGACAAAAGCTGGCTCTCTTCCAGGTTTGCTTCGAAATCTTTTACTTTAATACGCTTCATCCAGTTTAAATCGGCACCTGCACAAAAGGCTGTTCCTCTCCCTCTAATAATGATGATTCTGACAGCATCATTTTGATTTAAATGCGTAAAACAATCTTTTAACTCAAAGATCATCTGTTCATCGAAAGCATTTTTTACTTCTGGTCTGTTTAAATAGATGTTTGCAATACCATCTTGAATTTCAAGCTCAATTGTTGTGTACATTTTCTTGCTTTATTAGCATTTTAAATTAAGGACAGCGTGTTTTTAAAATTACATTCTGAATACACCATAAGTTGTATCAGCAATAGGGGTATTATACGACATAGCCAATCCAAGGCCAATTATTCTTCTGGTATCTAGAGGATCAATAATTCCGTCATCCCACAAACGAGCTGTGCTATAATATGGCGATCCTTCATCTTCGTATTTTTTAATGATCTCGTTTTGCAAAGCTCGTCGTTCCTCTTCGGATAGAAGTTGTCCCTTCAATTTTAGTTGATCCTCTTTTACCGAAACTAAAACTCCGGCTGCTTGTTCTCCACCCATTACCGATATTCTGGCATTAGGCCACATAAAAAGAAGGTTCGGGTCGTAGGCTCTTCCGGCCATAGCATAATTGCCTGCACCAAATGAACCACCAAATACTACCGTAAATTTAGGAACAGCTGTATTGGCTACAGCATGTACCATCTTTGCCCCATCACGGGCAATACCTTTATGCTCATACTCTTTACCTACGATGAATCCCATAATGTTTTGCAGAAAAAGCAGCGGAATCTTTCTGGACGAACAGAGCTCAACAAAGTGGGCTCCCTTTAATGCAGATTCACCAAACAACACCCCATTATTGGCAATAATACCAACCGGATAGCCATGGATATGAGCAAAACCAGTGACTAGCGATGGGGCATATCTCGATTTAAACTCATGAAAGCGACTACCATCAACTATACGGGCAATGATTTCTTTGGCATCAACAGGTTTACGAAGATCAACAGGTGCAAGTCCATAAAGCTCTTCCTGATCATAAAAAGGCTCTTCGGGTGTTTGCCACTCAGCCGGTTTCGTTCTTTTAAGGGGAATCGTTTCAAAGATATTTCTACAGATCTGTAGTGCGTGTTCGTCATTTTCTGCAAAATGATCAGCGGTACCCGATACCCTTGTGTGGATATCAGCACCCCCCAACTCTTCTGCTGTTACATCTTCTCCCGTAGCAGCCTTTACCAAGGGAGGACCACCAATAAAGATGGTTCCCTGTTCGCGAACAATGATAGTTTCATCACACATGGCCGGGACATAAGCCCCTCCAGCTGTACACGATCCCATTACAATTGCGATCTGTGGTATCTTCAATGCAGAGAGGCGTGCCTGATTGTAAAAGAATCGCCCAAAGTGAAAGCGGTCAGGAAAGACCTTTGCCTGATCTGGTAGAAACACACCACCTGAGTCGACCAGATACACACAAGGCAGATGATTTTGAAAGGCAATCTCCTGTGCCCGAATATGTTTTTTGATAGATTCTTCTATATAAGTACCCCCTTTAACAGTTGCATCGTTTGCTATAATAATAGTCTCTCTTCCATGGATTCTACCTATTCCGGTTACAATACCGGCAGAGGGGAATTGATTTCCATGCATACCAAAAGCCGCCATTGGCGAAAGTTCAAGAAATGCAGTATTGGCATCAACCAATAGATTGATGCGTTCGCGTGCAAGAAGTTTGTTTCTACTTCTGTGCAGTTCTATGGCTTTTGCAGGCCCCCCGCTCGAAACTAATTCAAGCCGGTGTCGATAATCCTCCAACAGTTGAAGAAACTTCTCTTTGTTTTCTAAAAAGGAGGGCGACGAGCTGTTGATTTGTGATTCTATTCTGTACAAAGTAAAGCGCGTTTGTGGTTCAGAATGAAAAACAAACGCGCTTTGTGCTTTGTTCGATCAATTTGATCAATGCCCCGTTATTTTGAGAAAGTATAAATATGCGATCAGATTGAAAAGCTAGTGATCATGTCTCTTTTGTCGATTTAACCGCAAATTTCCTTACCAGCTTATACTTATTTCATTATTTGTGAGAGGTAAGGCAACGGATTGAACAGCATAATTCCCATAGTCAGAAGAGACCATGTGCAGATTCTCAACTGTGGTATTTATGTCACCGATAGACGCCTTCACTTTCAACAAAGAACCAAACCCATGGAATACAACTTTCACTTTAATATAACGGCTGGAAAACGAACCTTCAGCTTTGCTAAATACTAAACTCTTTTTTATCGCGTCAAAATTGAATGTACGTTTTAAAAAGATTCCTGTCTTGTTTTGATAGGTGGTTCCATCATCTTCATAATAGACAAACTTTCCACCTTTTTCATCATTAAACAGATGTATTTCAAGTGTTTCATCAGGCTTTTCTGTTGTGTTTTGTACAACGGATTGAATAGGGATAATGCTTCCCCCTTTCACGAAGACCGGAAGATGAGTTAAATCACTTGGTGCAACTGTTTCTTGTCCTCCTTCAAAAACCTTATCCGTATAAAGGTCATACCATTTATTTCCAGCAGGTAGATAAACCTTTAAAAAGTCTTTTGAGCTTTCAACCGGAGCTACAAGGAATGATGGACCAAAAAGATATTGATTCTGATATGCTGTATAGAATATCTTTTCATCATTTGTATAGTCAATCGCTAAAGAGCGTGCAACAGGTAATCCTGTTTGAGAAGCTTCAAAAAATGAAGAATAGATATAAGGCAACATACGATATCGGAACTGAATATAGCGACGGTTAATGGCCTCAGCTGATTCACCAAAAGCCCAAGGTTCTGCACTTCTCGAATCGTAAGTAGCATGTGCTCTAAAGAAGGGACAAAAAGTTCCTAAGGAGATCCAACGATTAAACAAGGCTGGAGATTTGTCCCCAACAAAACCACCTACATCATAACCTGTAAAAGCTACACCCGATAGACCAAGACTATTTACCAAACGAACGCCAAGTAACATATTCTCTTCATTAGCACCATTATCACCGGTCCATATTGAAGTATAGCGTTGAAGTCCGGCATATCCTGAACGGGTAATTACTAAAGGACGACGGCCATTCATTAATTTTTTAGTTCCTTCAAAAGTACTACGGGCCATC
>Ga0224522_1000223_pt1 | contig 25338 bp, 17 predicted proteins | sample CFST25metaG_FD_182733 | JGI IMG/M metagenome (GOLD analysis project Ga0224522, IMG submission 182733) | Peat soil microbial communities from Stordalen Mire, Sweden - C.F.S.T25 | ecosystem: Environmental > Terrestrial > Soil > Wetlands > Peat | place: Sweden: Norrbotten County, Stordalen Mire...
TCACATCCCTGAGCACCAGGTTGTAAATTGACTGGTCGGCTCTGATCGCCGACCTTGCCCCTATAGGTTTTGGTCAGCATATTGGTGTTTGAAAATGCCATGGTGTATGTTTTAAGTAGATGACTGGTAAGAAAGCAAAAGGTTGTTCAAAGATAGGAAAAAGATTCTTATAGGATAGATACAGGATAGATACAGGATGAACCAATGAAAAACAAGCGAAGTCCATATTGATAAAAGGAGATCTTACGAAAACACCTCAAAAAAAGATATAGCCACCATTTTGGCTGCGCCAAACACGGATCACGGAAAGAAATTATTATCTTTGCAGCCCGTTTTACCACTATATCAGCCCGGATGGCGGAATAGGTAGACGCGTTGGTCTCAAAAACCAATGAACGCAAGTTCGTGCCGGTTCGATTCCGGCTCCGGGTACGATTTAGCACTTGAAACCCACGTCAATCGTGGGTTTTTGCTTTTTGAGTACCCAAATAAGTACCCAAAATATTTTTTACATCTTATTTGTCGTGAAAGTACCCGTATTAATAGATTGTAAGGAGCTATTTTTCTTTTTTCCTTTGAACAGATCCATGATGCCACTTTTCCCAGACATAATAAGAATGACCAACATCAACCCGTAGATAATCTGACGAAGGTTTGCTGCAATGTTGTTTGGTAAACCAATGAAACGAAGTGCTTCAGGCAGAAGAATTAGAAATGCGGATGCGATAACAATGCCCCATAGATTCCGCATACCACCAATGATTACGATGGAAAGGATAAAAATTGATTCATCAACAGTAAAACTGGTAGGATCTATGTAAGAAATGTAATGAGCATATAAAACACCCGGTATTGCAGCAAGCATTGCGCTAATTGTAAATGAAAGTACTTTGGCTAAATAAACATTTTTACCAATAGATTGAGTATATATTTCATCTTCGCTTAATGCTTTCAGGATTCTTCCAAAACTCAACATTGTAAGAAAACGAAGTAAGATAAAAGCAAGCATTGTTAAAACGATACTCAAAATAAGAAATGAAAACTTACTATTGAAAACGATACCAAAAATTGTAATAGAAGGGATTCCTGGTATTCCAAGTGCTCCATTTGTTAAACTCATCCAATTATTCATGATCGAGAAAATAACGACCTGAATCCCAAGAGTGCAAATAATAAAATAGTCTTCAACGGTCCGTAACGCGATCATTGAAACGAAAAGTGCAATTAATCCGCAGAAGATCATCGCAATGGGTAAAGTTATTAAAAAGGGATAATAGTAATTAACCGATAATATGGCTGTTGTATAGGCACCAATGCCATAGAAACCTGCTTGAGCCAATGAAACCATACCTGCGAAACCAGAGGTGAGGCTTAGGCTTTGAGCCAGCATTACATAAATGGATATAAGGATAATCAAGTGTAGCAGATATGCCATTAAATTTCGATTTTTTTTAGATGTTTACCACTAAAACCAAGTGGTTTCCAAACTAAGAACAAGATTAGGATAATGAATGTCACAGCATCCATCCATTTACTGTCAAAATAATATGCTGTAAAATGCTGTGCTGCTGATAGCAAAAATGCACCTCCTATTAATCCCTTAGTACTACCAACACCACCTATTATCATTGCAACTATCCCATAAAGTAAAAGGTTAAATCCCATAGTTGGTGTTAGCCCAGTATCTGAAGCAACTAATATGCCTGAAATTGCAGCAATTCCTGAGCCAATAGCAAATGACCATAAAATAACCTTATTGGAATTTATTCCCACAATACTTGATAGTTCTTGATTTGAAGCGACTGCCCTAATTTTCCTACCAATGTTATTATATTTTAGGAAAAGAAAATTGATACTAAATAATGTTAAACAAATTACAATGATTAATATTTGCAAATCAGTAATATATGCTCCAAATATTTCATTCCCCACTTTTATTATTCCAGTTCTAATGCTTTTGGTATCGTCACCCCAAAGCATTGAAATGCAGTTTTGAAAAATTAAATATAATCCAAGAGATGCAATAAGCATTGATAAGGGTGTGCTCTTTTTTTTACAGAGTGGCCTATAAATTATCAATTCAATTAAAATTCCAAAGATAACGGACATGATAATAGCTGCAGGGACGGCAAGCCAAATAGACAGGTTTAACTGCCTGAAAAAAAAATATGTAAAATAAGCAGAAAATGTAATTACCGCTGCGTGTGCAATGTGAAAGAATCTGACAGGGTAATAAATAATAGTGAATGAAATTGCTATTAATATATAAACACAAGTAGATAGAATAATGTTTATGATAATTTGTACCATAATCTAACAGTAGGGAGCAACAGCTAATTCTTTCTGCATGAAAATGTTATTAATAGGAAATAAATTTGTTATAAATTCTTGTGCTTTTTCCAAATCACAATTATCAACATTTGTAAAATGTTTAGCCCAATCAAATCTCAATTCTTCTAAATCAAAATTATCCGAATTATATTTAGTCCGCATATATGGGATTCTCAATAATTGTTTAAATGCATTACTTCCTGGAATCGCTAACATTAATCCTGTTGAAGTTTCTGTGACATTATTAAACTTTGAAATGTCTTTTGCGAATCTTATTGTTTTATCCAACGATTCATAAGTTTCACCTGGCAGTCCAATTACAAATGAAACAATAACATTAATACCCTCATTCGCCAATAATTCGATTGCCTTTAACGTGTGTTCTGTTTTAATCCCCTTTTTGGAGTTTGCTAATATTTTATTATCACCTGATTCTGCCCCAATAAATACTTCGTAAACATTAAGAAGTTTAAGCTTTTTAACTATGTTATGATTAATATTGTTAGGCCTTCCATATATTTGAAACCCAATATTTAAATTCTCTGGTTTCGCTTTTATAAATCCATCAATCCACTTTTCGTCTTCAATAAAATTATCACAAACATCCCAAAAATAATCCACTCCATGGGTTTTATTAAAGTAATTGATTTCCTGCCATACATGATCATACTGCTTTGTAACAACCCCAAAATGTGGAATCATGCAAAACACACACCCTCCTTTAGTAATATCACGCCATTGGCACCCTTTTCTTGAATAAAATGCCAAAGATGAAGTGAACGGTTTAAACTTGCCATACCGATCATTGAAATTATGAAAATACTCATGTAATTGCAAGGAGGAATAGTCAGGAATAACTAATTTTGAAATGTTTGTTTTAACACTTTGGTTTTTTACTATTTCTTTACCATTTCTGTATGCCAAATTATGTATGGATGAATGAATGGCCCCTTTAACATATTGTAATAAAGCATCTTCTCCATCATCACAAATAATTGCATCGATAAAATGATTATTTTTTAAGATAATTTCAGGCATTGAACTAGGGAATGGTCCTCCTAAAATCACCTTAGCCCCTTTAGAATATGCTGCTTGAGCAATCCTTAAAGCAGGTTTATATGTCATAATGTTACAACTAATTCCAACAATATCCGCATCTAGTTGTAATTCAATTAGAAGTTGCTCATAAATTTCACAGTCCAATATTTCAACATCGATGTCGGAAATATTATTTTTTAAATGTCTTGCTAAAATAGCCAAGTTTAACGGTGGATATATACCATTACGAAGTGAACTCTGATACCCTTCATGGATTTGAGGATTAACCAACTGAATTTTAATCATAATGAATTTGTTTTTTAACTTCTATAATACAATCATTCACATTTGTTTTCTTACATATTTCATTAACATTCAACTTTAGAAAACAATCCTTACTTAAAATATTTTTATCAAAAAGCTTCCTGAAAGAACAAGGCAATGTTTGGACATCACTATTTGTAAAATAATAAGCAAGTTCAAGATCGTCAATTCTTCTGAATGCTAATGCATTATCAAAAAGTGCAAAATCGCAATTAATTGCAATATGAATATCTGCAAAACTACTCAGGTGCTCTTTAATGAATTTATCTTTATCTAAATAGTATAGCTTTGTGAACTTATCTTGATTTTTAAAAAAAACAATAATCTGATCTATTCGAAGTTTTTGAAGACTTTTAATAAAGTCTTCTTTTGGAAAAATGTAAATTCTAATTTTTTCATCTATTTCAAAATTATTTGTTTTTGCTATATATTCAATGTATTTTTTATTATGATCCTTTGGGAAAAAGAAATCCGGCAAATATTTCCCTGTTAGTGTAGTAAATAAAGTATGTCTTGCATTAGCCGCACATTCTTCAAGCCAAGTCGAATAATCATCATCTTGCACATTAATAAAAACAAGACCGTTTTGTGTATTGGGTTCTGTAATTCTATCATCAATAAATTTAGGATAAACATGAGGTAATTGAATGTGAGCATCAATTAAATCATTATAAACATAGTTAGCTTTTTCTAAACGATTTTTTAAATTGAATATTCCAAAGCTATCTTTTATAATATACAAGAGAAATACAAAAAAAGACACTGCGAAGAGAAGAATTACATCAGGCAAATATTCTTTTAATTTTTCTAACTTTAAAAAACCAGCTAAAACTGTGATAAGTACGCCAATCAAGACTGGAACAATAAGCCGATCCAATGTGAATTGACCCAACTCCCTAGTATCTTTTCGTAAGGTCCGTTTAAATATTAGAAAAAAAAGGAGTGAAAAAAAAGTTATTACTAAAAAAAATACTGGGAAAATCAATTTTCCATAACTATTAATGAGGTCCATAATGTTGAATTTAGTTCACCTTGATTGAATTGTTTTACGATTTCCATTCTCAATTATTTTAATGGCTAATGGTTTTTCCACATCTCCATTTTTATCAAAGGTTAAGGACCCTGAAGATCCTTCAAAGTTTTTTATTTTATACAAACTTTGTTTTATTGTATCTGTATTAGCATTCATTTTGCCTTTAAGTGTAGTAGCAATTAACATAACGGCATCATAACCTTCAGCCGCAAATAATTCTGGTTCCTTCTTGAATTTATCTTTATATGATTTTGCAAATTTTTGTGCTGTGGTATTTTCGACTTTAGCATAAGAAATGTAAGTAGCACCCTCTGCTGAGTTACCTGCATTTGTTAATACACTTGGGTCGTCTAACGCTTCTGTTTGAAAAAATAAGGGAAGTTTAATATTTAGCTCCTTAACATTAATTAAAGTAAAAGTAGCATCAGTTATTTGAGATATTGACAAAATAGCATCAGGTTTGTTCTTTTTAATCTTTGTAAGTATAGTTTTAACGTCTTTTGCATTTTCATTGTAACTTTCACTTAAAATAATTTTACCGCCTTGGGCAGTAAAATACTTTATAAAAGACAACTCGTTGCCTTTACCTCCATCATTGTTTATGTATAAAATTGCAATATTCCTAAATCCCTTACTATAAATATATTCTGCAAAAACCTTTCCTCTTAGTTCATCAGAGGGGATTACTCGGAAAATATAATCGCCAGCTTCAGTAATTTGTGGATTCGTTGATGCTGGACTAATTAATACCATTTTATTTTCTTCTGCAATCGGTGCTATTGCCAATGTGGCGGAAGAACAGACTTCTCCAATAATAGCTATTGGTTTATCAATAGTGATTAATTTATTAAATGATGTTATAGCTTTTTGAGGGTTGCATTGTCCATCTTCAAAAATCAATTCGATTTTTTCTCCATTAATACCTCCGGTTGCATTAATTTCCTCCATGGCGATAATCGCGCCGTTTTTTGGTGGAATTCCCCATTGCGCGGCATCTCCAGTTAAAGGTAAAATTACTCCAATTTTAATTACATCTTTTTTCTTGTTAGTCCCACAACCATATGCGGCGAATGCAATCATAATAATAACTGCAAGTGTTTTAAGTGTTCTCATACTGTTCATTTTATAATAATTTACCTAAATACATTTTTATTTCTTTATCTGCATAAGTAGCAAAAGATTTTTTGTGTTCAACAATCAAAATGCTAATATTATTTTTTTTTAGTTTTAATAACTCTTGAACCATTATTTCAGTGTTGGCTGCGTCCATTCCTGCAAAAGGTTCATCAAATAATAGAATACTGGGTTTGTGCATTAATGCAATGCCTAAAGCTAGTAATTGTCTTTCACCACCACTAAGGTTAAAAGGTGTGCGGTTTCGAAAGTTGTAAAGATTGGGAAGTTGGTAAACCTCCTGTTCTCTTTTTTTAATTATATCACCACTATAAATCGAACCACTTATAATTAGGTTTTCATGTACGGTTAAGGATTCAAAATAGTTGTTCTTTTGTGGAATATAAACAACTCCTTCTTTTACCATAGTAGATGTTGGAATTTTTATAATATCCTTATTATTTATCAGTATCTGGCCTTTTTTGGTCCAAAGTGGGAGCAACCCGTAGATGCATTTCAATACAGTACTCTTCCCACTACCATTACCTCCAGTAAGTAAAACCACTTCATTATCAGCTACATAAAATGAAACGTCGAAAAGAACTTGCTTTTTCCCATACCCTGTCGATATGTTTTTTACCTCCAACATTTATCTTCTTCTAGCCTCAAAATTAGAATATTGAATCAAAATTACATAAGTTTCAGACCAGATTCGTCCAATTCATAGATAAAATCACTAGTTGCCTTTAGAAATTCGAAATTATGTTCGATCTGCAAAACCGTTTTCCCTTCCTTTTTAATGTTGAGAATAATCTTTGTTATCTTCTTTAGATTGTCCTTGTCAATACCGGCGATAGGTTCATCAAGAAGAAATATTCTTGGATTGTTAGCAAGGCAACAGCCCAATGTGAGCAGCTTTTGCTGCCCATAGGAGAGGTCACTACCCAGTTGCCCGGCGTGATCGAGCAGGGAAACTCTTTCCAGGATATCATCCACTAGCTCATATTCTTTATATGTTGCGACATGAAACATTTTCTTTTCCAACACCAATAGAACATTTTCTCTAGCAGTGAGTCCATTAATTAGTCTTAAATCTTGAAACGTCCTTGAAATACCAAGTCGTGCTATTTTATATGGTGATTTGCCGTTTAATCTATTATCTAAATACGTTATATCTCCAGCATCTGCTTTTATAAAACCCGTTATAATATTGAATAATGTGGTCTTACCTATTCCGTTTGCTCCCATCAGTGAATAGACCTTTCCCTCTTCAGATTCCCATGACAAGTTTTCAAAGAGCTTTCGTTCTCCAAAAGATTTGCTTAGATTTTCTATTTTAAGTAATACCATTTTGCTTCAAGCAGATAGATAAATTTAACTTAATGCCTCGTTTTCAATCTTTTATTATTAAACTGATCAGATATTTCAGATAATTTTCGCAGTGTTATTCTTGCAATTATTTCTCAAATATCTCTTTCTCTATCAGTTTGTATTTTTCCTTTACCTCATCAGCAGAATAAAAACCAAGGAAATCTGATTTTGATATTTTACCATCTGATAAATATTTTTTTAAATATTCTTGATTAAATTCCATTAGAAGTATTGATTTTTCAAGTTTCCTCAAGATCTCTTTGTTTGTATTAATATTGGATTCAACGAGTGATTTTATAGAAATTATCTCATCAATATCTTTGATGACACGATTAATCATAATCGATAGAAAATTAAAATCCACTTCAGGTACTTTAGCATGTATAATAATATCCCGTGCAAGCATATATGCGATTACAAGATTAGTATAATTCCCTTTCTGAGAATCAATGACTGAGACAAAGCCGACACCTTGAATAAAGCCCACGTTTTCAAATTCCTTCAGAATACTTCCGTCCACAAGCGATCTGTCAAAAACAATTATTCCGACCTTTGCAGCTCGGTTTGCCTGGGCTTCGATCAATTGACTCCATACTGTGTCGAATTTCTTGGTAAATACATCCTTAGTCGCAATATCACCAAGTTTTATGCTTTTGTCAAACTTACATTCAATAACAATTTTTAAATCCGGAGACCCATTTACTTCGCACACAATATCGCCAGTCTTATTTTTTGGCAACTCACCTGCAAAATTCCCAGTCAATAAAGCTTTATCTTTCAGTCGTCGTTCTGAAAAATAGTTATTCAGAAATTCGGCAATCTCATCCTCAGCAAGTATGCCCTTTATTGTCGTCTTATAGAATAGCTCCTTTTTCATCTCAAAAATCATTTTAAGACTTTCGAGTTCTGTCCCTAACTCATTTTGCGTTTTTGAAAGAAATGATGAAATTCGATCTTCCATTAGTGCAAGGACACCGATATAAACTGCTCTTAAAAGTTTATCATCTCGCTCTGAAATCGGTAAAGAATTAAAATAATTAAAAACAATTGGGTTCTCAATTTCAAAATCTTTGACCTCTATTCGCTGTAATTGTTGATTTATAATAATTATAGCCATACTAATTTTTTTCAAGATGGGTTATTAAGTTTTCTATTGAAATAATGATAGCACTATATTTTGAATCCAAATTGGCACTAGTTATTTCCTTTGGAAAATCGTTTAATGATGTTATTAACTGATTGAGAAACTCAATATCATCACGATGACGCAAAAAGACGCCAGAACGTTTAATAAGTTCAAGACTAATTACAAATTCGATTATATTATCACTGAATTGATCAATATTAACAGGATTAAGCTGTGCATTTTTACAAAGGATAAAATTATTTTTAATAATTTTAAATTTTTGTAATAGATATTTTCTGCTATCGCTTGAGAAATTAATTCTAACAGAATCAAGATTTGTGATTTTTGTAAATGAGATAAGCAACAACAAAAGCTCCTCTAAATTAATAATCTTTGATGATGCTGTTACTACTTGATCTTGTGCTGATTGTGCAGTAGTGCTAATGCTATTAATTTGTTGATTAAAACCTTCAAGATTTTGCTGAAAAGATGTAATTCGAGAATCAACTTCTAATACAAACTGTTTTATTTTATCATCTGTAGTATTAATGGTTGATTCGGAATCTATAGCGGTTGCTTCCATTTTAAGAAGCCTCCAATATACTTTTCTTAAATCCTTTTTAAAAGCATTAATTTTAGATTTTAATTCTTCCCTCCCAAAATAATTTGCTAAAATTGGAACAAAGACACCTAAAATACCAAGTAACCCAATAGCAACTGTCATATATAAATTCAATCTATCAATATCAAGTTGCACTTGTTCCTCTGATTTTTTAACTGCCTCATCAACCTGTCTTGTCAAATAGTTGATATGCTCTTTAATATTTTGTAAATCTCTTTCATTGATAATAAACGATCCATTAGAATCAGTTTTTGATGGATAAATTATAAAGGGCTTATAATATGTTGCTAAGGAAATAACTTTTATAGAATCAACTGTATTTTCAGTGATTTTATTATTTCTCTCTATAGCTGACGATATTTTATTATTGTAAAATATCAAACAAAAAATGATTAATAATACAAGAATAACATTACAACAAAAAAGAAAATTAAAATTTTCTTTATAGATTAATCTTAAGATTTGGAACAAATATTTCATAATGGATGAGTATTATGTATTAAGCTGTCAGAAATCTCGGCTGATAATTTTGTTGAAATAGGATATAATAGATTCCAAAATTTGTAATTTTTTTCAAATTCAACTATTTCTCCTTTATCTTCTGGTGGGAATAGGCGAGCGAATATTGTTTTTTCTTCTAAATCAAGATCGGATGATGTTATGATTGTGTCATAAGCAGAATTGAAAATTAATTCATCATGGGTAAATAGAACAATTTGAAGTTCCAATTCTTGTGGAGAATACTTTTTAATTAATTTAAGTAGTTTTTGAAGAAAATTCATTATAGTTGAACGATTCAAATAATCACTTGCATAAAAAATATCATCAAGTACAAAAGGTAGATTCATACCGGTTACTCGACGGGTTGCTATTGCAACACTACAAGATACCATTAAGCAAAATAGCCTATACCGGAATGTGTTAAAATACTCGTTTGGAGTTAGGTAAGTAATGCCATTTTGTTCATTATATACAATACGAGCTTTTAATACTTGAGATGCATTATCTTCATTTTCGTGGTTACTAGGATCCCTATAAATTTCAATCGAAACATTTTTATCCTCAAAATAATCATTAAGAATAGTTTTAATTATCGATTCAACTGGTTCAAATACCGAATTTACAACCTCCGATATTTTATTACTAATGACATTTTTAACAGAATTAGCATTCTCTTTAATTTCATTTCTTAAATCAACCATTTTCTGATATTTCGGGATTTCTTTTTCAACAGTTGTAACTCTAATCTCAGCAAGTTTTATTTGATCAGAGAATTTCTGTTTCTCACTATTTAATACAGCAATTCTTTCTAAAGTTGTTGAAAAACCTTGCCTGTTTTTTAATTCATTTTCAATATTTGAAATTTCTTGCTTTCTAAGTTCAGCGAGACTTGAAATATTATTAAAAGCATCTTGAAATTTGTCTTTTGAAACCGGTCCAAGTAATATATTGAATAATATGTCGAAATTGGATTGAGAAAATGAGACTCTTGAAGTGATTACTTTCTGAATTTCTTGAAATGAATCAGAAACAGACAATTCCAATCTGGTACATAACTCTTTTTGTTTGTTATATAAATTAAAGAAAAGGGGATTGGTAGACATTTCTGATAATTCGCTGTTTAACGATTTTATCATAGGATGCAAAAAAGAGTATAACTGAATTAAGGAATCTATCGCTAGAGTATATAATTCTGAAGTTTTGGTTTTGATTGTTTTCAAATTATCGTATGCTGAAATCTTTGATTTTACCTCGTTTTTTATTGTAGAAATATCTTTTCTGGAATCATTACAAAATGGGCAGTCCGTTATCTCGAAATTTTTTAATAGTTCAAGCCCTAAGGAAAGAAATTCAGTCTCTGTTTCATTTTGTGCCCTTAAAGGAGCTAAATTTAACTCTTTATAAGACTGAAGATAATGGTTGATAGGTCCAAATAGTTCGTTAAGATTAAAGTTATAAGAGATATTATTTTGCTTAATCTTTTGATAAAGTTGATTATCGCTCTCAAATTGTTTTTTAAGTTCATTTGATTCGGATGAACTATTCAGTTCTAAAAGTATTTTGATTTCTTCTTCTCTTTTTGTAATTTCAGTAATACAGTTTTTTATTTCATTTTCTCTTTCATTTTTCTCACCAATTAGCCTTGATAATTCATTACTTTCCTTTAGCCTTCTGTATCTTGAGAGATCATCTATTAGAAATTGAAAATCTATATAATCTTGTAATCCTAAACTTTTAGCAATTAGATAGTGAAATGAGGTTTCATCATCTGAAAGACCTATGTAGTTTTTACGTCCATTGTCATAAATATCATAATCACCGATAAAAAAATTATTAGGATTGATTTTTGAACGAATCTCTTTAACTGGAAACATTGTCTTATCGATACTGTACTGACCACTTGGCGTTAAAACAGAGCACTCTGGATTATTATTAAAATGTTTCAAATAATTTAAAAAATACTTGTCTCCATCATCAAAATTGTCATAAGTTCTCAATTCCGCTTCACCAATACGATTAGCATACACGTATTCTAACGCAGCAAAAATGGAGGATTTCCCAGAACCATTTGGTCCTAAAATGATTACGTTTTTAATTTCGTTATTTTCAGTAAAATCTATCCCAAATGGAATATTATCAATCTTCCCAGGTATACCACGGATATTTGATAAAGTAAGAGCACACAGCCTGAAATCTTTTGCTCCTTCTTTAGTTGCTAAAACATCTTCAACTGCAGGAATTGCTTTTAATTCTGTTTCTCCTTTATGTTTTGAATAATATACACTTAGACTTTCAAATAAGCTTTCTTTACTAGTTCTATTTATATTATCATAATAATTTGCAATAATCCAGGCTAAAAGATTACCTTTCAACTCGTTATTTGCAAGATCAATAAGAAATGATCTTAATGACTTCATTTTCTTAGATTTTAATGTTTAAATTTCACAGTAAATTTTATCCATCGCACTATCACCAGGTTTATAGCCGAAGCGTGGCTCAGAGAATGAATCATCACGGATAAGTAACTTCTCAATTTTATTAACTGAAAAAAGACGCCAATCAGGTACTTTACCTGAATCGCTTGTTCCATCAGTTTGATAAGCACGGAGCAGTTCGTTACCCTTTAATGTTACACCATAAGTGTGTGGTTCAACAATTCTTCTATGACCCTTGTATTCAAATTCTAAAAGGTTCATGTTCTCAATTGCACTTATTATTCTTGAATTCATAAGTTGGAAATTAAAGCGTTATTATTCTCGAATGATATTTATTGTTGGTTGTCATTTTTCATAAAATGGAACAATATCAACTTGTACAAATGGTTCATAGTGATTATTTCGAATCAAGGCACGCATAGGTTGTTGAGTTGGAAGCATGCGTATAACATTTTCTTTAGTTACTTTATCTGTTACACCAAAGTTTTCGGCCATGAATTTCGCATCTTCTCCTTCAAGTTGTAAAGCAATCTTTGTTCCCATGTTTTCAAAGACAACTGTTGCAAAATCACGAACGCTTTGGGAAGCAAGGATGAAACCAACGCCATATTTCCTGGCTTCACGGATTAAGTCAGTTAAAGTTTGATCATAGGATAGTTTATGTGCTTCGTCGATTACAACATACAGCTTGATCTCTTTACTTGGCCCCTCAGCAAGCATCCGATTATAAACTGATTGCAAGACAAACCTGGCTACGGATTTCATTAATTCCGGAGTTGGCAGAGTAGAAAGATTGATGATAGCGTTCTGGTTTAAGATAGCTGAAATGGAGAAACTGCCAGGTCCTGAAATGAAAATGTTGTTTTCGAAAAGTGGTTCAATCCGATACTTCAGATTTCGGACATTTGCACCTTCATTTTGTTCCATAAATTCTAAAATCGACCACACATCTTGAAATTTCGGGGGTTCATTATTCCACGAAGTCCTATCAGCCAACGAAAATCCTTTTTCTTGGTAAGCTCTTTTTATTGAATCTTTCAAGATGGGGTGTTGTATTTCGCCAAGACCAAATATTTGTTTTAATATCCCCGATATCTGATAAACATTGTTCATAAAACTCAATTTATCCCCGGTACTGTTATTAATTGATAATTCTAAAGGATTTATATCCATACCCCTCGACGGATCATATTCATTGGAGGATGTTACCTCGCTGAATGTTTTACCTGCTGAATTTGTTAAAACACTAGAAATGTATTCACCTTGAAAATCTAAAATCAAAAAAGGAATTCGTTGTTGGTTCAATTCATACAGGAAACTACTAGTTGTTTGGGATTTCCCTGCCCCAGATTTACCCACAATTAACAAATGTTGATTAGCGAGTTTTTTTGGCACAGTAGTTATTGGATTAAATAGAACATCTTTTCCTGTATCAATATTTTTACCTAAAATTAAGTTTGGAATTTGAGAATGAGAATAAGCTATGTCATGATCACTAGCAATTAGTGAATCATTTTTGATAACTTCTTTGCTTCGCTTCAAACTTGTTTTGACTTCCTTAATTTCAACTATTTCAGGCACTGTTTCCACAACCGCATCGGATTTATTAATATCAGCTTCCGTTTTTTCATCTTCAACCTCAATTTCGGTTTCCCTAATTTCAAGCAATTCGGAAATATCTTTATTCCCTAATTCATAAATTTTATTCTCCTTAAAAAGCTCAATGGGTTTTGTGATTCCTGCCCAATGGATGATAAACCCGGACTTTTCAAATTCAATCTCAAATTCTCCAACGTTAATCAATTCAATTAGATTCTTTAGTTCAGATGAATTAGTGCAGAATCCGTTTCGGATGGCACGTTCAAGATAAAAGCCAATTAAAGTTGATAATGATTTATTTGCGATGTGAATATCAATCTTTGGGTTATCTATGTCTGAAATAAATTTGGTTCTAAACGCCTTTTCAGAATTTTCGTTTTTCTTTACAATTTCTTCTTTTAAGTACAAGCTTTCAGTAATATTGCCTCCACCAGAGCGAAATTTAACCTCAATTAAATTCAGGTTTAACTTATTTTTTTTACAGGAAACCAGAATCAAATCGCTCCTTTTTACAGTTACGTCTTCTTCAATATTTCTACGTTTGTTTTGGGCAAAAATATCAATGTGCGTATCAACTGGAATGAGCACTGCATTTTCAATTAATCCATCTCTTTCTAAGGCGAGGCGAGTGATTGCTAACCCAATTATTTCACGAACATTATTAGGATTATTAATCAATTTCAATGCTAATTTCCCTGATACTGATCTGATAATATCCAATATTTTTACTGCTCTGAAGGATGATGTCGGAATATTGATTTTATGTAAGCCATCTTCAATCAGTTTTTCAATTTCATTGAGCCAACCTGTCGAAACAATTAAACGATGACCAACTCCATCCATAAATTCGGGTGTGTAATCAATTAAATAACTTTTAAGATTAGGATCTGCATCGGTTGGATTGTCGAAATATTCTATTCCAAAATTCCGATCGATCGTAAAAACCCAATCCGAGCATTCATGTATATGAGTCAAAATATACCGATCTTGTTGACTTAATTCTAATTGAATGGTAGGCACATAAGTATTTGATCGACCCCAATCGAAATATGAACAGGACAATCCAAGAAAGTTTTTTCCTAATTGATAAATAAGTTCAGAAACAGAGAGACGTTGGTCTACTTCACCAGATTTAGATGGTACTACTTTTCTTGACCATGTAACAGCATTGTTCATCACATTGAACTCAGACCTATATTCAGCCAACAATCCGTGTAAAAAATAACTACCTGGTACATTTCCAATTGGCCGAGAAATAGTTTCAGTAACAAACTGATCAATTAATATTGTCACATTGGCTTCTCTGAATTTCACGTCTTTCCATTTGTCTGAATCCACCTTAACTTTCGAGAAGAAAAGTTTTGGGAATAATGGATTATGACTTGGTTCCAGTAATTCTTCATCAATGTCGGGCCTTGTTTCTGTGGAACTACTGTCATTCATTAAGTTATCGAATGCATTACCCATTAATTCGTACCCCAATGAACCATAAAATGTAATATCATAGCGTAGCTCTTTAAAATCCTCCATTTTTTGCAATTCCCTTATGGTGTTTAGAAATAGCAATCCATCACCCGGATTAAGCACATTCATTTTAAGGGTTTTGATATAGGGATGGTGCCTCAAGTATCGCCAAAGCCTGTCCGCAATCTGATTTGGTGTAACAGAAGATATATTTCCCAAATCATCCTTATAACCTAAAGCTTTTGAAATTAATGCCACAACCTTTCTGATGTCCTTCGTCGTACTTTTTGGGAATATGTTCCAATACAGGTCCAAGACATCAGTATTAACAAAAAAACATTCTTTGTCAAATGAAATAGCGTTCGGAATATTTAATGGGAGTATTTTCTCAAAACCTTCAATATCAATTGCTTTCCGAACTTCATCATCAGACATTCCAATCATTTGATTGCTCCAATTATTTAGCATCAATTGATATTGCAACAACCAGAGCATCTTTAGCGGATGTGTTGGTGCCATCAGAACCATTTCTTCCGGTTCATCTGTTGTGCCTAAATGAATGTGAACAGTATCTAAGCGATTTAAAGGATGAGTATTTGATAATAAATTATTTAATTCTGCATCCGTGGCATTGGTAATTGCCTGATTAATGGTTTCAGTTAAATTCTTGTAAGTTTCAGCATAGATAATAATTAGCTCTTGATACTGACGTAAATCAAGTATTTCAATAGCTGTTGTGTCACTGTTGGAAGTAATTGCATGAAATAAATCTCTTCTAGCTTCAAGGAAACTATTAAACTCAGACTTAAAAACAGACAGTTTAATTACACCAGGTTTAAGATCCCCTTGTTCCAAATATCCCCTGTTTAAAATATTAACATCCCATACTCCGCAATTATATGGGTCTAAAAGAATTTTTTGCTCTAGATCAAAAAGTAAATCGTTTAGGGCTATCTGGTAAGTCTCCCTGGGATTGGTTTTAATACGGTACAAATGTTTCCTTCCTGTTTCCCATCCTTGTGTATCTATTTCAATTTTCTTCCTGTATTTGAATGTTGCTTTTAAAATGGCTTCGGCTATGTTTCGGATTTTGTTATAGCGTTTTGTTTCAGGGCCAATAGTATCACCTTCTTCTCCTTTTAAATAAAAAGGTTCGCTAATATCTTCCGCAATTTTTGCTTTGTTCTCGTCTAAAGCGACGATGCGAATGTGAACCAGCCATTCTTCACCGAGCTCTAAATCAACATCTTTGAACGGGAAGTTAGCTTGTTCTGTTGAACCTCTTGATGTTTTTCGCTGCAATTCGTTGCTGCCATCGGATTCTTCGTCACGTTCAAGTATGATAACAAACTGAGAGACCTTCGGTGTTTTCTTTGGATTTGTTCTCCATTTTACTTTCATTTTTGTATTGGTAGTAGCCACAAGGTTATCCCCTTCCACTGTTAACCCTGTTGTTAATAATGGATTCCTTTCTTTATCGCGAAATGAATCAAGGTAAACCTCAATTTGTTCACCGGCCAGGTCTTTAAATTTCCATTTATCAAAACTCAATTTCTTTAACCATTCTGCATCAGTTAAAATGGTTTCGGACCAATCAGAAACCTTTACTTGATTGCGGTTACGAAAAAATTCAAGAAGATGGGTCTTGATATCGTTGTATTTGGGGTCAAGCCCTTTGTTCACTAAAACATCTATTGCGAGAAAAATTGTTTTATCAGAATCGCTTAAATTTTCAACACATTCGCTATTCCTAAGAATTCTTAATTGGGCATCTTCTTTTTTTAATTTCAAGTCAGGAATCAAATTGAGATAATGCAAATATCCACCTGCGGTTTCCCATGTGGATTCATCTTTTTTTAATGCAAGCAAATATTTTAATTGATTTTCGATTCGTTGTTTTCGTGCAGCAGAGGTTTCGATTACGGCTTTTATACATTCTTGCTCATCTTCGGTAAAAGAATTAATCATGGCTTTTTTGTGTTCGTTAAAAACCCCAGCCAAATCATACGCTTCAAAGGTGTGAATATCATAGCTATCTTCGGCTGCTCCACGAAAACCCTGCGGAATGAAAACAACCAAAACGCCAAAATTTAAGCGATTGCGTAATTCTATAAGCCTGCCGCTTTCAATTTCAAAGGCCTTTTCAGCCTTTGAAGCGAGCACATAGGTTTCTACTCCTTTTCCTTGAAGCTCAATATCAGCATTTAACTTCTCACATGCATAGTTCATTACGGGAGTTGGTAAATAATCTACCCTCATGCAGTGATTACGTTGTTTGCCTAACAATTTTACTTTTAAATCGTTGAAAACTGCCTGCGCAATTTCTTCAAAAAATATTTCTTGTGTAATGATTATCATAATGATTCTCTTTATTTTCCGGTTAATGCTTTGGCCAATATTACCTGTGCTTCACCTTCAAGTTTGATGGCTTCTGCTCTTAAATCGTAAGCCTGACGAACTAAATCACCGATTTCTTTAACATTGTTTTTATTTGGGATTGGAACTATAATTTTGCCTACTTGCTCTGGTGTTAAGTGGTCGATAACAGCCCCATGTTTATATCTTAAAGCCTGATAATAACCATATTCTGTACTCAAAAAAGAAATCAGGTAACCTGAATCAAATTCATTTTCAGATACAATTCTAATAAGGTCATGGGTACCAACCCAATTCTCAAAGTTATTCCATATGAAACAAGTTCTTCCAAGTGTACCGGAGCAAGTCATAAGAATCCATCCTTTCTCAAGTTTATAGTTGCTAAGGCCTACAGTTTCAGATTTTGAAAGGTATGAAACATCATAGGGTCTAATTTTTATAATATCTTTCCCTGCTAAGTAAGGTATTCCATGTTCATTTTCAACAAAAGTTCTTGTAAAACGATTTAAATAAAAAACTCTTTTTGCAACTCCTTTGTCAAGTGTTTTGAAATCGGAAGAAAAGGAAACAATGTTCTTAACTGCCTTATCAGCCATCGAATTATAAAAATGTGCATCTAATCTATAATCATCAGTAAACTCCGAAATGCTAACCATGCGAATTTCAACTTTCTTAGTGGGGTCTATGGTTTCGAATTCACTTTCAGAGAGTGGAGGCAAGTTGTTGTATAGGAGAACAAGCGAACGTGCCTCCCTCAATAATCTATTAGCCGTTACCCTATTTTGTTTGATTTTTTGAAAAACATCATTAAAATTGTGAACAATTTTGCTGTCTATTATTGGTATAGGGATTTTCAGTAAGTCTTCTTCATAAATATGATCAATAACAGCTCCCGACTTTTTCCCAGTTATTAAACTATTTCCATAATCACTGATAAAATAAAAATAAAGAAATCCTAAAAGATAGACGTCAAATGGAATAACTCTCAAAGCATCTTCTGTAATAGCGTATTTCTTTAATTCTTCACAAACGTAGATAATATTACCAATTGTTCCAGATCTACTGATAAGTAAAGTGTTTTCTGAAACTCGATATATATCTAAATTAGTAGTCAAATCATTTGATAGAAATTTTTCGGGAATTGGCTCAATCATCATCATTTCTGATGTTGTTAAAAAACCAATTCCATATTTTTGACTATTTGCCAAAATTCGTTTAAAAATTCCTGGAAAAATCACAGTTGCAAAATCAGCCAAAGGTTTAAAATGAATCTTTGTATCTATTTCTATTGAAGTATTTACCTCGTAGAACTCCGCATTGAGCCTAAAATCGCCTTCATAAACTTTATCTGAGTTCGTGATTAAATTCTCAAAAGGAAAAAATCTATAAACTACCTGAATATTCTCCATTAGTTTTTTACTTTTCTCAAAAACAATTCTGACACAATTGGTAGTTCATCATCCACAATCCGACCTGTTGTTTCCACGGATGGTAAAAAATCTAAAATATTCGACTCAGTAAAGGGTTTATAAAGTGTTCGGTCCACAATCTCTCTTCCTTTCTCATCCTTCTTATATATGAAATTGCCTCTACGGTCTTTACCTACCTTTTTTACATTCGCCATGAATATTTCGTAGTGAGCCATTTGACCACTCATACTCTCCATAAGTTTTTCCTGATCACTTTTTCTACGAAGTATTAGCACACTAGTCTGTGTCCCTGTTCTTGGTAAAAAGGTTTCAACCGGAAGATCCACACTTGCCAAAACCTGGCAATTTTGCAATATCCAATATCGGACATTAGCATACCCGGGGTTGCTTAAAATACTATCGGGCAATACAATGCCACATTTACCTGTGCCTGGTTTTAATAAACGAACACACCTTTCTACAAATAAAACCTCAGGCTCCATTGCATTACGAACATTAGCTTCCATTTGCCATCTGCCATTTTCGGATTTACTCCATCCGTGGGCTAAATCATATTGTTCAAGAATTTCACTATTGTCAATCTTTATTTTAGCACCAAAGGGTGGATTAGCCATTACGAAATCCATTGACCCCAATTGGATTTTCTGATAAACATCTTTAGGCCATTGATTTGGATCCTTCAAAGAATTTACAGAAAACAATCCACCACGACCATCGTTGTTCATAATCATATTCATTTGAGCAGCTTTAACCAAATTGGCGTTAAAGTCGGTACCAAAAATAGTGTAACCAGCTTCATGTATCTGATCAAATAGAGCCTTCTCCTCAGCTTCAGTAGGATGGTTCGGATTTTTCCAATTTTTCTTGTGCTGTTGTTTCAATTTTTCACTGATATAGTTAAAGGCTATTACTATAAAACCTCCGGTTCCACATGCAGGGTCATAAATTCGATCTCCCGGATTTGGGTCTAGCATTTTAACAGTCATTTTCACGACATTTCGGGGTGTGAAAAATTCACCTTTGGTTCCTTCTAATGTTGGTCCAACAATAGTTTCATAAGCCACTCCTTTCACATCAACTGACGAATGAATAAAGTCGTATTTTTCAAGTTGAGAAACAATATAAGAGACGGTTTCCGGATTAAAGACAATTCCTTCGGCTTGAGTTTCAAATAGTCCTGTAAACTCCTTTCTTGTTTTTACTTCTTTGAATAAGCCTTCAACGCGGTCTTTAACTTCTTTTCTGCCATCTGCATCATTTCTTTCCTCAATACTTCGAATGGCAAAACGGGGTCTACCACTATGCGTTTCATCTTCAATTTTAGCAAATAGTAATTTCAGAAACTCCCAAAAAATCTGTTCTTTGCTGCCCCCCTGATTGGCATGAATATAATCGTGGCAACGCTTAAAAGCATAAAGTAAATTGTTCCCGGTAGCAACTCTGAGCCGGCGTCTGTCTGTAGTATAAATTGATGATGCATCTTCACCTTTACGTGGAAAATCATTTACAGGAAAGATATCTGATTCAAATTTTGATTTCTTTTTTTGAAAAAACAGGGTTTCAATTCCATTTGTCCAACAACCAAATTCAGCAGTTTGATTATCAATGAGCCATTGCTCCAATTCTAGTGCACCACCATTTTTATCAGTTGGATTGGCCTTTGGGCCGGAGATAAGGATAAAAACTAGTGGATTCTCTGTTCCTTCATGCACAACAGCCAAAGGGGCTTTTTTGATTTTTTGCTTGTCTCCTTCCCAGATTTTAATTTTAAAATCAACTTTAATATCGGGAATTGCGTAATTGTACTCCTCAATAAGAGTTCGTTCAAAGTTTTGACGAACCTGTTCCAGTTCTGTTTCCTTTACCCAATTCCCAGTAATTAGGTCAACTATTTTGCCATCAGGTATTTCTGTTTTCGTTATGTAGTCAAAACTGGGTTCATCTGCATTTGAAATCTTATCCGCCATAATATTGAAAATCATTTATTTGGTTATTTCAGGTTCTATTTTAAACCGTGGTTTTATTACTTGTGAATTGGACGCATCAGAGAGGTCGGTGTAAAAGCCTAACTGTCGTAATCTGTCTTTTAATGCAAGAAAATTATTATTCAATGCTTTTGCTGTTTCAGGGCTGTCAGAGCCACCAGGCAATTCGTTGATATAAATGCCATAGCGATTTTTCAACCATTCTACGAAATAGATAATCGTAATGGGTTGTGTCTTAAATCCCTTTGCATCAGCACTTACTACAGCTAACTGAACAAAAACTTCAAGAAGCAAATTACCCAAAACATATTTCCGTTGTTTTCCTCTACCTCCTTGTAAAAATCCATCATCACGGTTCATGTTACAAAGACCTGCCATCAACTTCTTATGACGGGCAACAAGGTTTTTCCAGTTTGATTTATCATTACAAAGGATCTCAACAAACTTGTCCAAAGCAGGGATATCCATTTTTAAAATTGCCTGAACGTCTGGATCATCCTTTAAATCTTCATCATTGATAATATCTGCTAACTTATAACCAAAAAAGCCATCAAAAGAAGGGTTGGTCAGGTATCCAACTAATTGTTCTAAAGTTGGATTGGAATTACCTTGTGTTTTCGCAAACTCGCTTAATTTGGCTAGTTTATAATGCGATTTGAAATAATGATACATTTTATTATAATGTTCATCAGTGTATTTTTTTGCCAAGGAATCACACAATTTATCCTGTCCCAAGGTTAAATCAACAAAGATTCCTGGTTGAAAATCACATTTGCATAGTTTTGCAAAATCATTATCAGTTTGGAATGTTTTGCATTGGTTGCATTTCAACTTTTGTTTTTCTACTAAAGAGTTAATTTGCGAAAACGTTTTTAAGGCAAATAATGCTGTATGAAAATTGAAAATTATGGTCAGATAGCTGAATAACTCACGACGGGGAACCGCATCCTTATAAACTAAAAGTTTTAAAGTGTCGAAAAGAAATTGCTTCTGATGTGCATCGCAAATAAATTTGTATTCAGGAACAAGTTTACTGTTAAGTGCTGGCCTGTCAATACTGAAATTTTCTAAAAGTCTGAGCAAAAATTGAGTTTCTATATCCAGTTGGTTGAATTTTAAATCATCAACAATTAGGTTAAACTCACCATATCGCTTTGTGCCCTCCAATAGATAAGCCATTAAAAAATCATTGTCGCTTGCAACGGCTGTCCCTTTAAAAACATTGTAAAGAAAAATGCTAATATCTCTATCTTGGCTTCTGATTCTGGGGTCAAGCAATTTAATTGTACTAAGATGCAAGGGTTTTAAATTAGAAATCCGAGCTTTGCCAACACGACCCTTCCCTTCGATTACAGTTGTTGCAAAATCTGATAAAATCCAATTTTTCATCAATCTTTCTCTAACGGAGTCTGTTATACCTTCAAAATGGGTCTTATTTTCTTTAATAATCTCAATGAGACTTTCCGGGTACAATGTATCCTTGTTTGTTTTCGCAATCACTTTTCCTTTTGTATGTAAAAGGACCAAAAGCCGGACAATAGCTTGTTCAAAATTGATGTTATTCGCATCAAATGGCATTGCAGGGAAAAATCTAAACGCTTTTTGCTTTCTATCGAGTGCCATGATAAAAGGATATTAAATTTTATTCAAAACAAGTTTTCCGGTCTCTGATTTTTCAAAAGAATACAAATTAGAATCATCTTCGGTAAGAAACACCTTCATTGATCGCTTTGATAATATCCTTCTTTTAAACATTTCTAAATTCAAAAAGAAAGTTTGTATTTCGATTGAAGTAGGAACATATCCTTCCTTGATTCGCATTAAGATCTCAAAGAGGTCAATATTTATTTCAAGCACAGCTTTTTTATCAATATGCCTGAATACTATATGATCGGGGAAAAATTCAATGTATTTGGTTTGGTTCCATATTTGAGGTAAAACAAGCTCAAAATCGGCTGCCTTAAAACCATAGAAAGCCTTTGTTTGGGATTTTTTTGAACTACTGCTGCTTATACAGACATTTTCGCGGCCGACAATTTCATTATAAATCTTTTCAGATTTACTAATTGAAAGTACAATGTTGTTTCGTATTTCATAACTAGTATCATCACCGGTTCGTAAAAAATCAACATACTGTTTGAAATACTTGTAGGGCAGGAACGAATAATGGTTGATATTGAATTGCTCCTCCATGTATTCGTCATTTCCTTCAAAAAATAGTTTTCTTTTTATTGAAGTCAAATATGTTTCAGCATTCAGTTTTCTGGTCTCATCCCTATCACTGGTTCCTTCTGGTTTATTGAGAAAATTTTCCAACAAATATTCGAGATCGGGATTAAAAGGCTTTTGATTCTTGACAAATAGCTCCATGACCGATGAGGTTTTTGGATTGCTACAATAGAGATGGTTTTCAATTTTCGGTAATGGCATATCTGAAACGTCTATATTCCGAAGGATTGAGACTATTCTATCTTGTTCCTCCTTATTAAATGCAGAATTGTAGTAAAATCGATCAAGTAAATTATCGCCATTATCGATTGCTGACTGTATTTGATTACAAGTGTATTTATTAAACAGAATGAAAGAGATTAGCGACCTAACGTCTCGCATTGTAATATGTTTTTCTTTTTTAAGATAAACAGCGAGGATTATCTCCTTTAATCTTTGTTTAACGATAATCCCCAAATCAACATCATTAAAGGAATCAATATTATACTTTATGTAACAGCGATCTGAGTATTCACAATTTAAAGAATTACAAGGGTCCCAGAACTGTTTTATATTGTCGCGATCTAAAATCACTTCCAACAGCGAATCTAAAATTGAGCTTGAATTGTAAACATCTACTATAGATCTGTTATTTAGATTTATAAATGCCAATATTTCAGGTAAATTGTAGTTTTCATATTCTAAATAATGATGAACAAATTTTCCTAGCCATGAATATTCTCGTTTTCCCATTCCCAAGATAAAATCTCTGAGTTTTCCTTCATTAATTGCAATGATTTTAACACATTTTGTTTTTGGCTCAGTGTTGCCTTCAAATGGTTGGAAAAATGCCCTAAGCACATCGTCGTTCTTTTTCCCATTAAAATCTTGGCTGCCGTCATAAAGTGTTTCAAAATTGTATTCATTTAATTTAAATTTACAACCGTTATCTGTAACAGAAATAAAAACAGCGCCATTTTTTTTTGCTTGATGTTCAATTAATTGAATGAAGGCTGTTTTACCATCTCCTGCATTCCCAGTCAAAACTACAAGCTTTTTTTTCCCTATAAGAACATCCGACTTTAAGGCTGTATCTAATTTGGTAGATATGTAAGTATTTTCATCCAATCCTCTGGTTAAACCTGTACTTACCAGGCTTTGGGAATATATCTTTAAAAATTCATCAATATTAGGGTTAAAGTTCTTCATAGCTTAAATCATAAAAATTTAAAAATATGTTTTGTTCAGACCTTTCTAAATATTAGTCTTTCAAATTTGCATAGGGCCTTTTGCCATAAATAGAAATGAAATGCTGAATCAATTTTGACTCTTCATCCCTAGGTTCCGAAGAAGTTAACGGTTTCCAGCAAAGCAAAAGGCGACCCGAGTTTTCAATTTGCCATATTAATCGACCACCCCAATGGCCAACAGGCTTGCCATGATCAAAATCCAGGTACTGTTCAAGCCGTGAATTTAAAGTAGCACCGCTTTCCTTACCACCAGCCTTACCAATATAGATTACTTTTGTTTTTCGTACCCAATTCTCTTGTAGTTTCTTTATTGGAATATTTGGGTCTTTCTTCTTGAAATTTCCACCAGTGCCGTTCTGTAAAAAACCTGGTTCTTTTTCTGGCAGATAGATAACTATGTAAATTCCCGTCCTTTTCGGAATAGAAGAAGAATTCAGGTAAAGGGATTCGATACTCTGAAAACCTGTAAATCCATGTTTTTTTAAACTTTCGATATTGTTGAAATCGATATCAATGAAAGAAGATTTCTGACTTTGCTGAACTCCGGTTTTTATTGATGATAATGGGATAGCTTCTCTTCCTCCCTTTTGCAATAAAGGTATTATTCTCTTTACAGTGGATTGAGGAATCAACCATGAGGATCCTTTCCCTCTTGACTGGTAAGCATGCGGGATTTGACCTTTCCTTAAAATATTTCTTAACGGAAGACCTGGTCTTAAATCACTATCTTTTAATAATCCAGCTCTTGCAAGCAACTCATTTGCTTCAACTGGATTTATTGATGATTTTTCTGATTTTTTCAGGAATTCATCAATTTTTTGAATAATCAAATGAATATTCACATGGATATGAATGATTTCTTAAAAAAAGAATAATAAATAAAAATATCTTTAAGATATGAATGCTAAATTATAACATTTCCATAATAAAACAGAAAAGTCGTTATATAATCTAGTAATTAAGGAGGTTTAAGGCTAAGTATATTAAGTGCTGGCTTGCGACCATAAAAAAGGCGTTCAGGCCTTTTGGCCTGAACGCCTGAACCTTGACTTTAGCAGAAAATTCAGAAAGTGATCTTGTTTTCTGCATCGGCAATGCTTGTGTCGAAAGCTGCTTTGAGAAAATCAATGAC
>Ga0224522_1000224_pt1 | contig 25236 bp, 18 predicted proteins | sample CFST25metaG_FD_182733 | JGI IMG/M metagenome (GOLD analysis project Ga0224522, IMG submission 182733) | Peat soil microbial communities from Stordalen Mire, Sweden - C.F.S.T25 | ecosystem: Environmental > Terrestrial > Soil > Wetlands > Peat | place: Sweden: Norrbotten County, Stordalen Mire...
CCGCGCATCCACAAGCCCGAATGAAAAGCGGTTTGTTTTCTGCACGTTGAACTCGGGCGAGCGCCCGAAATTCCAGTCCCAGCTTCTGTATTTTTCGTTTGCAAGTTTCTTTACTTCTTCCCAGTGTTCTTCGGAAAGCCTGTAAATAGGAATTTTCGGAAGACCGCTGAAGATTTTATGTATAATTTTTTCCCTGAGTTGAATTATGGACATAGGTTCTTTCAGGAATTCGGTTATGTTTGCAACACGGCTGCGTATAGATTTTATTCCTTTGCTTTCGATTTTATCCATTTTAACATTGAGCGCCTGAACAACATCTTCGAGGTGTGAATCGAACAGCACCGTGCCGTGCGAAAACATTGCTTTCATATTAGTGAACTGCGCATTGCCCGAAATTTTCCTCCCGTCAACAACAATATCGTTGCGTCCCGTCATTTCAGCGTTTACGCCGAGCTCGATTAAAACGTCACGAATTGGTCTCGTGAATTTTTCGAAATTATGTATGCTGTCGTCGGTGTGCTTAGTCAGAAAACTGAAATTCAGATTTCCCTTATCGTGGTAAACCGCACCCCCGCCCGAAATCCTGCGGACAACGTGAACATTGTGTGCCTTCACATATTCGTAATTAATTTCTTCAATCGTGCATTGATGCTTGCCGATTATAATGGAGGGTTCGTTGATATAAAAAAGAATATAATTTTCTTTTTCGAAATTCAGGTTCCGAACGCAGTACTCTTCCAGCGCAAGGTTTATTGTCGGGTCGTTAATATCGTTATTGCTTATAAGAATCATATAGTTGGTTTATGTTAGTATAAAATTAATTATAATTTATAAAACGTGAAATGTCAAAGGTGAAGCATAAGAGCTTTCACCACTAAGGACACTAAGAGCACTAAGATTTATTATTTAAAAGGTTACCTTCTACCTCTCTTGTAAATATTTTAATTATTTTATAATTTAGAGATAATTACATTCATTGAAAAAGGGGTGGAAACCGTTGAAACGGTTAAAAAGAAAGGGGTGGTTGTTTTCCTTTTCCCATGGTTAAAACCATGGGCTACAAATTTTGAGAGCATTTATAGTATAAGGAGCAAAGAAAAAATTAAAACCGAAAGAACTTAGTTATCTATGAAAAAAGTTATTAAAATTCTTGGTATATGTTTATGTTTTCTAATTGTATTTTCATTTTTGCAATGCGGCAAAAAGACTTCTACGAATTGTAAATCAAAAAAGATTGAGTTGCTATTGGAGGATATCTTGAGAAAGAAATCATATTTTCCGGCGTACGATTTCCAAATAACAGAAATATATGATTTAAAAACTCACAAATACATTGATATACCACCCGATAGTTCGTTGTACTTCGGTTATTTGCTTTCTCCAAAATTAAAAATACCCGATAAAGAATTTTATTTACATTGCGATAACGAACCAAGACTAATTTGTCCTGATTCTGTAAAACTAAGGGTAATTAATAACCGCTCACAAATTGAGGCACATGTTTACACGGTAGGAGTTTATCCCATTGAATTTAATGAAGATTCTACAAAGTTAAAGATAGAGATAGATTTTGGTACGGATGGAACAGCGTGGGATTGGGGTACTCTCACTTATTTATTTGATACGATAAATTGCAAGTGGATAACCTTGGATTCCACAAAATTAATATATTAAATAAGAAAAAGTTATAAAGAGCAATGGATCCCGCATTAAATCATTGCGGGATGACAGAGGGGGCGAAAAACAAATAGCAAATAGCATACAACAAATAACAAATATCTAAGTCTTGCTACTCTTCCATTCACTATTGACGATTCACTATTCACGTTTTACTTTTCACGTTACACTCTCAATTAATCCACTTCATAAAAGAAAAATATTAAGTAAATTTAGAATATGATAATCCCGCAGGAAAAATTAGACGAAATTGTACAGGCAAGCGATATTGTCGATGTGATATCTTCTTACGCGCAGGTGAAGCGGAGAGGGAAAGCATTTCTTGCGCTCTGCCCGTTCCATCCCGATAAGAATCCTTCGCTTAACATTTCCCAGCAAAAGCAGGTATATCACTGTTTTGCCTGCGGAGCGAGCGGAAATGTTTTCACATTCGTGATGGAATATGATAAAATAACTTTCGTGGAAGCCGCAGCCAAGCTTGCTTTCCGCGCGGGAATAGAACTTAACATAAGAAGTACGACACCCGATGTTTCGAATGAACTTTCACGCCTTTACGAAATAAACAAATCCGCTGCAAAATTCTTTTTCGAAAAACTCCAGAATGTCTCAGGATACGAAAAAGATTTTCTGACCGAATACATAAAGAACCGCGACATTAAAAAAGATACAATGAGAAAATTCGGGATAGGATATGCGGAAAAAGAGTGGGATTCGCTCCTAAATCACTTCAAAGAGGAAAATATCTTTACCGAAGAGGATATAGAAAAAGCAGGGCTTATAATCAAAAACGAAAAAGGTAAATATTACGACAGGTTCAGGGGAAGGCTCATGTTCCCGATATTCAGCGAAAACGATAAGGTGGTCGGGTTCGGCGGAAGAAAACTTTATGAAGATGAAACAGGCGGAAAATATCTCAACTCGCCTGAAACAAGAATCTATAGTAAAAGCCGGATATTATACGGACTTAATTTTTCGCGCGAAAGTATCCGTGCACTTGATTATGTGCTGCTTGTCGAAGGTTATATGGATTTAATTTCTCTGCATCAGGCAGGATTCCATAATGTTGTCGCATCAAGCGGGACGGCACTTACGGTTGAACAGGTGCAGTTGATTGCAAGATACACAAAAAACATAGTTATGAATTACGATGCAGACCTTGCCGGCATAAAAGCAACAAAAAGAGGAATAGAGCTTGTACTGGAAGCAGGACTTGAATTAACCGTTGTAACTTTACCCGAGGGCGAGGACCCTGACTCGTTTATTAAAAATAAAGGAAAGGAAGAGTTCGAGGTTTTTCTCAATAACAGGAAATCCATAATTGAGTTCATCAGCGAGCTATATATAAAGGAAAATAAATTAAATTCTGTTCAGGAGAGAACCGATTACATAAAAGAAATTATCGGTTACATCAGCCGCATACCCGACTCTATTAAAAGAGCTTTTTTTATAAAAGACATTGCAACAAAATACGGACTGTATGAATCCGATCTCCGCGATGAACTTGAAAAAGCCATAAAGACTTTTAAAAAAGAATACTATCCGAAATCATCAATTGTCCTTCCCGAGAAAAAGACTTTCAAGAAACAGGATAAAAAGAAAATAGACCGCGCAGAAATTGATTTGCTCGATATACTTGTCAACGGCGACAACAAGGCAATCGAATATCTCGAAAATAATCTCGATGTACAATTCATTCAGGACGAAACCGTACTTAAAATCACAACCGAACTGCTCGATGAATATATGAATGAGGGTAAAATAGATGTATCGAAAATAATTAACAAGCTGGAGGACACGCAGGCAAAGACTCTGCTGGGAAGTGTTTCCACGGCAAAATATGAAGTAAGCAAGTCCGAAAAATTCGCAAACAACAATACGCTGCTTTCAAAGACAGAGAGAAAATTAACCAATTACCTGAAGGTCGCGAAAGATGTAATTAAAAATTTCCAGATTAGTTTAAGACAGAGAAAAATAGATGAACTTCTGAAAGGAGGTTCAGACCCCACTGAAATTATCCGGCTTAAAAGAGAGATAAACGATCTGCAAAAAAATTAACATATCCTGCCTGTAATTTTTTTCGTTTTCTTGTAAAAAATGACTTTATTGCTACCGTTTTAACGTTTATTTTAATATTTTACATCAAAATTGCAATTTGACAAGAGAAAAGATATATAAAGGGATAGCTGTATCTCAGGGAATTTCAATCAGTAAGGCTTATCTATATACAAGAAGGCAGGTAAGCATCAGCCATCACGAGATTTCAGAGAACGAAACCGAGAGAGAAATCGAGGAATTCCGTAATTCAATTGCAATTTCGAAAAAAGAACTTACCAAGATTCATTCGCTTTCCATTGAACGAGTCGGAGAAGAAAATTCAAAGATTTTCCAGGCGCAGCTCGATATACTTAACGATGATATTTTTATAGACACCGTTATAAAAAGAATTAAAAAAGACAAGCGTACGTCGGGTTTTATTTTTCACGAAGAAATTTCTAAACTTGCCAACATACTGCTTTCTGCCAAAGATGATTATATGAAAGAACGTTACACCGATATTATCGACGTCAAGAACAGGGTAATAAGAAATATGAAAAGGGAAAAACTTGTTTCAAAGGTGGATGAAAGCTCCATAATATTTGCTCACGAACTTACCCCTGCCGACACGATACTCTTCAGCAAAAGAAAAGTGCAGGGTTATGCAACCGATACAGGAGGAACAACCTCCCACACTGCCATAATTTCAAGAGCGCTGAGAATACCCGCTGTTGTTGGAATGAAGGTAATTTCAAAGCACGTTCTTACCGGTGATACGGTTATCATAGACGGGTTTGAAGGAACTGTAGTTTTAAATCCGCGTGAAGAAACAATAGAACTGTACAAAGAAAAACTCATCCGGTACCAGGCAGAGCAAACGCGTTTCACTAAATTTGTAGATTTACCGTGTGAAACACTTGACCATAAAAAAATCGAAATTACATCCAATATAGATTTTATTGAAGAGGTCGATTTTATAGAAAACTGCGGACACTGCGGAATCGGGCTTTACAGAACGGAGCATCTTTTTCTGTCGAAAGGCGAGTTTCCCTCGGAAGCCGAGCAGATTGAAGAATATACGCACATTGCAAATGTCACTTTCCCGAGAACCGTTACCATCAGGACTTTCGACCTTGGCGGTGACAAGGTTCTGCCTACAACTATCAAAGAAAATAATCCGAACCTCGGATGGCGCGGAATAAGAATATGCCTGGACAGGCCTGATATTTTTAAAACACAGCTGAGAGCTATTTTGCTGTCCTCTACAAAGAAGAATGTCAAAATAATGTACCCCATGATATCTTCACTCGACGAGGTAAGGAATGCAAAGATTATTTTAGACGAAGTAAAAGAAGAGCTCGACAGAAAAGGTTCATCGTACGATAAAGACATTAAGGTCGGAATAATGGTAGAGGTGCCTTCTGCATTTATGCTGGCGGATGAATTTGCAAAAGAAGTGGATTTCTTCAGCGTGGGTACAAACGATTTAACACAATACCTGCTTGCCGTCGACAGGGGTAATGAATTAATTTCAGGAATGTACCAGCAGTTCCATCCGGCGGTATTAAGAGCTTTAAAATGGATAATAGAAAAAGCACATAATAATAAAATCAAAGTCAGCATATGCGGCGAACTCGGTTCAATGATGCTTGCAACACCCCTGTTAATAGGAATGGGAATAGACGAAATCAGTGTGAACCCTGCCGTATTCCCCGAAATCAAGCAGATTGTTAGGGGAATTCATTATCGCGATGCAAGAAAACTCGTGGAAAAAGTTTTAACCTTTTCCACTGAAGCAGAAATTTTCTGTGAAGCAGAAAATTTTTATTTAAAAAATATTACTTTAGAAAAATAAAATAAACCGTGATGGAAAAGAAACTGGTTAAGAAATACGATAAAAGCAATATGTTCGATGTTCTAAAGAATTTCCATTTGCAGGTTAAGGACGCCCTGAAAATTGCCGGAAAATACAACCCGAAAAATTTTAACACAAAGGGAATAAAGAATATTATCATCACAGGGCTTGGCGGCTCGGCAATAGGCGGGGACCTGTTCAGGAGCTATACACAGTATGAAATGAAAATCCCCGTAACAGTAAACAGAAATTATACACTGCCGGAATTTGCAGATTCGAACACCCTGGTGATTGTTTCGAGTTACTCGGGCAATACAGAAGAAACAGTCTCGGCATACAAGCAGGCAATAAAAGCAAAATGCAGAATTATTTGCATAACAAGCGGAGGTGAAGTAAAAAAAATCGCAGGGAAGAATAAACACAATTGTATTATTATCCCGGGCGGACTTCAGCCGCGCTGCGCTCTTGGCTATTCATTTTTTACACTGCTTACACTGTTCATCAAACTCGGCTTTATAAAAGACAGGCAAAAAGATATTCTTGAAGCTGTCAGTTTTTTAGAAAAGTCAAAAGATGAATATGTAATCCCGGATTCACAAAAAAATCTTGCACTGCAGATTGCTATCGAGCTTAAAGGGAAATTACCCGTCGTGTATTCTTCCACTGATTTGCTTGATGTCGTGAATTTAAGGTGGCGCGGACAATTTTCTGAGAACGCAAAAATACTTGCATACGGAAATTTCTATCCTGAAATGAACCACAACGAACTCGTCGGGTGGAAACTGAACGAAGATATATTAAAGAAAATTATTGTTATCTTCTTAAGAGATAAAGAAGATAACAAAAGAATAAAGCTTCGCATGGATATTACTTCAGGCATTATTAAAAAGTATGCAGATAATATAATATCGCTCGAAAGCGACGGTGAGAGCAGGCTCGGAAGAATTTTCGATTTAATTTACCTCGGCGACTGGGTTAGTTATTATCTCGCAATATTGAATGAGGTCAACCCGACTCCCGTCGATGCAATAAATTTTTTAAAAAATAAATTAGAAAAAATTTCAATGTAATTTATGCCTGAGTGGTTAATTAACTTAATAATAACTTGCGTTAAAATTGCTGTCGTCGAAATTGTTTTGCTGACAGGCGTCGCTTACTCCGTATATGCGGAAAGAAGAATCTCCGCATTCATTCAGAACCGTATTGGTCCGAACAGGGTCGGTCCTGCGGGACTTCTTCAGCCCATAGTCGATATTATAAAGCTTCTTTTCAAGGAAGACATCGTACCCGAAAATGCAAATAAATTTATACATTCTCTCGCACCTGGAATTTCTCTTGTCGTTGCCCTCTCTACGTTTGCAGTTATTCCTTTCGGAGATAAAATTATTCTTTTCGGCAGGGAAATTAAATTACAGATTGCGGACGTAAATATCGGAGTACTTTACATACTTGCGCTTTTATCAGTCGGTGTTTACGGAATAACTTTAAGCGGATGGTCTTCCAACAGTAAATATTCTCTTCTGGGCGGACTCAGGTCTTCTGCGCAAATGATAAGCTATGAGCTGGCAATGGGAATTTCGGTGATAGCCGTGATTTTAATTAACGGCTCTTTCAGGCTCGACGTTATAGTTGCAAACCAGTTCGGATGGAAGTGGAATATTTTATTAATGCCGCTTGGCTTTATAACTTTTCTTGTATCCGCATTTGCGGAAACAAACAGGACGCCGTTTGATCTGCCCGAAGCAGAGCAGGAGCTTGTCGGCGGATACCATACCGAATATTCGAGCATGAAGTTCGCAATGTTTTTCCTGGCCGAATATGCTAATGTAATTGTAGCTTCTTCCGTTATTACAACGCTGTATCTCGGGGGCTGGCAGTTCCCATATCTTCAGAATTTCGGATTGCCGGATTTCTGGGTAAGCATACTTCAGGTTCTTACTTTTTCAATTAAAGTGGTCTGCATGGTAGTATTTTTCATCTGGATAAGATGGACAATACCGAGATTCCGTTATGACCAGCTTATGAATCTCGGATGGAAAATTATGCTTCCGCTTGCGCTGATTAATCTTGTGATTACAGCGACGTGGGCAATGCTGACGAAGTAATGAGTAATGATTAATGACTATTGAATAATAAGAGAGTGAATCGCCAATCGTGAATAATGAATATTCGTTAGTTAAACACGAATCATCATATCAAAATACTCCGAAGGAGTGAAAATATTATATAATTATTATAGTAATAATTTTTAAAGAGCTATATCACGAAGGGGAGTGAAGAAAAGCACACCCCTGCCCTCTCCACGGCGAGTCTTTGACCTCTCAAGAAGTGAAAAGAAAGAATTTCACATATCTGCAACAAAAAGATATCTCCTTAGTTTAAAACAGTGAAAACGCATTGCAAGTACCTGATTTTACCCGAATTCGTTTTGAGTTTAATTTTTTGCTGTGTTTTTTAATAAGAATTCATTAATTTTGTAATATGATTGTTAGTATCAACTATTTTTAACCTGATTTAAAAATCAAAAAACTCAATATGAAAAAAGTTATTTTATTGTTCGTCCTCTCAATTTTAATGTCCGGGTTTTTACGAGCCCAGACTTACTCCGATTTTACTCTGCAGGATCTGGAAGGAAACGATGTAACGCTAAGCAAGCTTCTGGAAAAAGGTCCCGTGTTCATGTCGTTCTGGGCAACATGGTGCTCGCCCTGCAAGGAAGAAATGAAAAAAGTAAATGATGTTTACGAAAAATATAAAAGCCAGGGATTCGTTTATCTTGCAATAAACCAGGATAACCAGAAATCAGTTTCAAAAGTCAAATCTTTTATAACCGCCCAAAGTTATAATTTTCCTGTCGTATTCGATTCCGACAAAAGGGTATTCGAGGCATACAGCGGAAGGGATGAAATGCCTTATGCACTTTTCATCGGCAAGAATAAAGAAATTTTGTCCGTTCACACGGGGTTCAAATCCGGCGACGAGGCGAAAATCGAAGAGGAAGTAAAAGCCGCACTTGGAATAAAATAATATGCATTTGAAAAAAAATTATTAATTAAATATTATAAATGAAAAAGTTATTTACCTTATTTTTCTTAATAATAATTTCTTCAGTTTCATATGGGCAGAAATTAGATGTTAAGGCATCGTTAAACAATACTTTCCGTTACGGTAACGGACTGGAAACAAACAACACAAGTGAATATCCAAAAGAATATCTGGAAGACCTCGGAGACGCAAGATTGAAAATAAACGATTTTGTATTCGGAATGAGGTATGAAATCAGTGACCCGATTGAATACGGCAATGATTTTAAGGGAATAAGAAAAAGATATCTCGAGTATAACAACCTGGATGAAAACCTGAGCATCAGGGTGGGTGATTACTGGGATTTGGTTTCAAGAGGGCTTACATTCAACGTATTCGAAGACCGCGGACTTGCTTATGATACGGGCATAGACGGGGTTCGCGTTGCTTACAAGAGAAATTTCGGTGAAAAAAACCCGGTAAAAACAAAGACGCAGGTATTTGCAGGGGACCTGAATTATACGGACTATATAAACCTGAAGAGAACCGAAACATATAAAATAAGAGATGCAAATTTCGAGGTTGTTCCCTTAAAGAACATTAATATCGGAATAAACTACATGTATGCAAAAGGCTCGATAACTTCTAATGACCTTTCCACTTTAACAAATATAACCGCTGAATTACCCGAAGCTTACATGACTTTCAACTATAAAGATTTGCAGTTCTTTTATTCATATGCGCATAAACACGTTTTAACAGACCCGAACAGTTTATACCTTAACAGAATGTCGGCTTTCGGAAACGGCATGTATTCATCTCTTTCGTTTTCAAAACCGGGATTCGGTTTCACTATTGATTATAAAAATTACAGATTCGATTTAACGGACCCGAGCCAGAGAGACAGGACAAGACCGACAAAAATGCTTCCGTTCCAGAATCCTCCTACAGCGCTGAAAGAGCATACTTCAACTTTGATTTCGAGAAATCCGCATGTAGTAGATTTTAACGATGAAGTCGGAGGTCAGCTCGATATGATAGCATCTCCAAGCGATAAACTGAATTTAAATTTGAATATTGGAATAGCTTCGAGGCATTATGAATATAATTATATAAACGCAGGATGGGTACCGGTAGAAAGGTCAACGAATTTCCTGCCTTCTTTAGATGATAAATTTTCCCCGTTCTGGGAGGTTTATTTTGAATCGGAATATTATGCATCAAAAGCTGTGTATGGCAAGGTAGCGTTTTCAAAGCAAAGCGAAGTTACATATTCAGACCTCGACCCGCTCGAATCAGAAAAGCTATTTACATCAACCATTCCTGTTGAGTTCAGGTATTCACTCACGAAAGACTGGACGCTGAAACTAATTGCCGAGCAGCAGTGGATACATAATTCTTCAAGGTTTTACCAGAAGGATTACAACAATAATTTCTTTTCTTTGAGCATGTCAAGATCGCCTGACTTAACTCTGACTATTAATACGGAAATTACAAATGATGATTATGACCCTTCGGGTAAAAAGAATTGGGTACAGGGAGAAATAGCATATAAATTAACTACGACGCACATACTAACGGCATCATACGGTGCCGAGCGCGGCGGATTAAAATGTACAAGCGGAATCTGCCGTTACGTTTACCCGTTCAACGGATTCAGGTTATCTCTATCATCAAAATTTTAATTAAAGGAAACACAATATGAAATACAAAATTACATTAATCGCAGCAATCTTATTTGCGTTCTTTCTTTCTTCCTGCGAATTTAATAACAACCCCGTGGTAACAAACAGTGTTACCGCGCAGAGGAAATTGCTTGTCGAGCTTTCCACAAGCAGTACCTGTACAAATTGCCCGCCCGCGGAAAATTTTCTCAACCAGATAGATTCTGCATCGGGGATTACAAGTTCCGATACGAGCGTGGTTATTATAGAATTCCATACGCCGATTCCGACTCCCGGGGACCCGTTTTATGCGCAGAACATGCCGGCAAGCAATGCAAGGAAAAATTTTTACGACGTTCAGGTAAATCCGACTTTATTAATAGGGGGTTCAACCAAATACATAGGGTTCGATGCACAGAGCTGGACAAATTCAATAAACATTAAGCTTTCCCAGAAGGAAAATTACAACCTGACATTTAATATTGCATACGATACAGCCACAAGAAACGGCTCGGTTGATATAAGCCTTTTACAGACAGGCGGAGCTAACCTTAGCGACCTGAAACTGTTTATTGCCGTAACAGAGAACAAACTTCCATTCGGCACAAAATTTTATCATAATGTATTAAGAGACTTCATAACCGATGCAAACGGAGACGATATGCAGATTGCAATAGGGCAGCCTTTTTCAGTTACAAAGAATTTTGTACTTAACAGTATAGTAACAAATCCTTACAATACAAATATTACGGTTTTTGCGCAAAGCATGTCCACAAAAGACGTGGTTGTGGTTGCAAGAAAAAAACTTCTGTAGAGAGTTAAAATAATTTTCTCCTGCTTTTTTAGAAATCGCAGGCATTATATAAATAATAAATGACCGCGGGTTAATCCCGGGGTCATTTTTTTATACCCTTCAAATTTAATTTTTTATTTAATTTGTATTTATTAATTTGCAATAATTAAAACTGTCATTCACAATTGAAGAAATTATTCCGCATAATTTTTTTTATTGGTGTATTACTTTTTAACGGAAATATTTATTCCCGGTCAGATACTTTGCGTATATCCGGGGACACAACAAATCTTTCACGGGGCAATCAGGAAGAACTGCTGCTGGAAAGCTCGCTCGAAGATACCGAAGACTCGAAACTACTTGATTACCTTGAAGACCTTAAAAAAAATTCGTTCGACCTTAACACTGTTTCCCGGGAAGACCTCGAATCGATACCTTTCATAAACTCCATTATTGCAAAAAATATAATAGAATACCGCAATGAAAACGGTTCATTTAAATCAAAACGGGACTTGCTGTATGTAGACGGAGTTAATGACCGGTTATACGGTTTAATAAAAACGTATGTTGTAGTAAAAAAATCCGAAACAGATTATGTTGAAGATGATGATGGAAAAATTTACAAAGAAAACAGGAATGAAAATCCGCAGATATTAAAAGATATTGAATTCAGCTACAGGACACGGTTCCAGCAGGATTTACAGACAAAAGAAGGATTCCTGAACGGACAGTATCCCGGCTCTAAAGCAAAAATCTATAACAGGCTGAACTTCATATACAATAAATCAAAATACATACTGCAGGGAAACATAACCACCGAAAAAGACGCAGGCGAAAGAAGTATTACGGATTTTTCGTCGGGTTACCTGGAATTCAGAAGTTCAAAGATTCTTCGCACTTTGATAGCAGGCGATTACTCCCTGACATTCGGGCAGGGGCTTGGGATGTGGAGCGGAACGGGATTTTATAAGGGCAGTTCGACAGTTGACCCGGTTAAAAAAAGAGGATACGGGCTAAACGGCTATTCCTCCGTCAATGAATCACAATTCTTCCGCGGTGCCGCGTCGGATATAAATTATAATAATTTTGATTTTATTTTGTTCTACTCCAACAATTATTTCGATGCATCAATAGATACGACTTTAGATGAAGTTTCGAGCTTTTACTTCGACGGATATCACCGAACCATTTCGGAGCAGAACAGGAAAAAATCCGCGAAAGAAAGCTTGTTCGGAAGCCGCATTCTTTTCAATAAAAATAATCTGAAACTCGGCGCAACAATCTGGACATCTAAATTTTCTAAACCTGTAGAATTTGACAGTACAAGACAGCTTTATTCTTTTTCCGGCGACAATGCAAATATGCTCAGCTTTGATTATGATTACATTTACAATAACATTAATATCTTCGGCGAATTTGCCCGCTCGCAATCAGGAATTGTCGCAGGTCTCGGTGCATTGTATATTTCGCTGAGCAAATTTGCAGAACTTGTATTTTTATACCGCCATTATCCAGAAGATTTTTCACAGGTGCATTCATTCGGATTCGGCGAGAATAACGGAAATACGCAAAATGAATCGGGACTTTATTCGGGACTATCGATTGAGCCTTTTAAAGGTCTGGAAGTAAATGCATATTTTGACCAGTTTAAATTTCCCTATCGCACGTATTCCAATCCCGCATCGACCTCAGGAAATGATTTCCTGACAAATGTGAACTATGCTTTTAACAAAGACCTTACATTAAACTTCCGCTACAAAAGCAAGAACAAGGAAGATACAAGAACGGTGCAGGATGAATCAGGAAGGCTCGTAAAAAAAATCGATAACCGCAGCCAGACGAATTTCAGATTAGGATTTGATTATGACATCACTGACAGGTTCAAATTACGCAGCAGGTACGATTATGTATTCGTGAAATACGATTTATTCGGCGGAAACAATAAGGGAAGTTTATTTTTTACGGATTTAAGATTTAATCCTGCGATGGGGGTTTCTATTTCAACTCGATTTTTATTTTTCGAGACCGACAGCTACGACAGCAGGCTTTACGAATATGAAGAAGATATACGGGGTGTAATGTCCAATCTTGGTTTGTACGGAAAAGGCAGAAGATGGTATGTGATGGTAAAATTCAAACCCTTAAGCTATGTTGAAATCTCGGGTAAATACGCCGAAACCTATATGGACGGAGCAAAATCAATCGGGACGGGTAACGACCTTATTCAGGGGGATACCAATAATAAAATCAACCTCGGGATGGAGATTTTATTTTAGTGTTTAGAGTTTGTAGAGTCCATAGAGTCTTTAGAGTAAGAGCATAACAAATTCTCAATACTGTGCTATATAAGATTTTTATACTCTTTTCCCTTAATTTATGAAACAAAATCCATAAAAAGCAGTAAACAGAACTAAAGAGACTATTAATTGTTATATCATATTATTAAGAGTATATTTATTTTAATTCAAATTATAAAACAAATCAAATTTATATGAAAAGAATATTTGTGTTCGTAATTATTACCTTTCTGGCGTTACCTGTTTCATTGCTCAAAGCACAGGATATATGGTATACAACGGTATTAAAGGAAAAATTCCTTGATAAAAACGGCAAACCTCTCACGGGAAAGGGAGTTGTCGTAGGTGATGTGGATTCGGGAATAGATATTTTTAATCCTTTCTTCTTTTTTGCCGACGGCGGGGAATATAACTGGATAGATGTAAATAAAGACGGCGAGTTCACGCCCGGTATTGATGCGGTTGATTTTAACAAAAACGGGAAAGCCGACCCCGATGAGATACTGAATTTTATCGGCATGAAGAATAATACATACGGTATTTTGAGATTCAATTCGAAAGAATACAAAGCTGACATGGATTTTCTTTATATGGATAAAAACAAGAATGGTAAAAGAGATTACGGAGAAAAAGACGGTTTCACTGAAAACGACCCGACTTACGGCGAACAGCTTTTTATATGCATAGATAAAAACGGAAATAATAAACTGGATAAAGGTGAAAAACTCGTTGCTCTGAAAACCTCGAAAGTACGCGCAGTACGCGAAAAAGACGGAACAATAAGAAGGCGCGGAATTGATTTGATAAAGACCGAGCCTGACACTGTTCAGCACGGTACAAGCGTATCGGGTATAGTTCTCGGCGGTCAGTACGGCATTAACAAGATGTGCGGATTTGCACCTGATGCGGAACTCGTCATGGCAAATATTAATTATGATTACACTCCGAGATTCGTGAGAAACTTCCCTGATCTGGTAAGATTTATACGCGATGAAAAAGTAAATATCTTGCTGTTCGAAGACGGCGAGTGGATGTGGGAATTTAACGACGGCTCAACAGAAGAAGAAGAACTTACTGACCAGATGGCACGTGACGGGATAACCATAATCGGGGGCGGGGGCAACCTTGCTTCGGGCAATATGCATATAAAAGACAATTTAACTGCAAAGCAAACCGTTTCATATACATTCAGCTCTCCAAAGGAAGCCGAAAAGAAAAAGAACGACGGGGCTTATGTATCAATTCTCTGGACAGATAAAAATACAAAAATTACATTTTCCGTTGAAACACCTGACGGTAAAAAATCGCCTGAAGTATTTGACGGTTCGGGATTTATAAACGTCGGCAATTACCACATGTATTATTCAAGAGAAGTATCATCAAAAGATAATGTAATGTTCCGGTTTGGATTTTCGCAAATGGATTCGGGCACGGTTGACGGCAACTGGAAAATCAATGTTACTTCAACTAAAGATATTACAATTGACGGATTCCTCGTTGATGTAACACAATCGTGGGGCGGAAGCACGCACTGGACATCGAAGGATAAAATCACAGACGAGGGAACGGTTACTTTCCCGAGCACTTCTGATAGTCTGATTGCGGTCGGTGCATATACAGTGAATTTTGCTTTCGGTCCTGATGACAAGCTTGGTGGACTCTGTTATTACAGCGGAAGAGGATATAACATAGACGGAAAAATGGGAATAGATATCTGCGCACCGGGGCATTCGACATTTACGACAAGCCCGAGTAATTCATATACACTTTTCAGCGGCACAAGCTCTGCGGCTCCGCACGTTGTAGGGACTGTAGCTCTGATGCTTCAATACGACCCGACTTTAACACACGCACAGGTAAGGAATATTTTGAAAGCAACTGCGACAAAAGATGAATTCACAGGGAATTTGCCAAATACAAACTGGGGATTCGGCAAGCTCAATCCGGAAGCAGCGATAAAGTATGTAATGAAAATGAAATAAGAGCAGTTATGAAATTATAAGGTTTATAAAGTTATCCCGATTCGCCTGCGGGCTCATCGGGATGCAAAGAACGCATAAAGTTTAAGAGCGGGGGGTGAGAAATTGTCTCCCGTTTTTTTTGTAGCCCACGGTTTCAACCGTGGGAAAGATGAATGCGCGTAATACACCAAACCGTTTCAACGGTTTATTTATTTTAAAAGGAAACCGTTAAAACGGTTATAGATTTTTTTTACTTCTGCCCCACGACTAAAGTCGTGGGCTACATTTAAAAGAACTATCATAATTTATTTTAGCAGCACCATCTTTTTCATATCGATTCTTTTCCCATCCACTTCGAGAGTATAGAAATATATTCCTGTTGATAAGTTGCCGGCATCGAAACTAATTTCGTATGTTCCCGGTGATTGTTTTTCGTTTACCAGGGTTGCAATTTCTTTGCCGAGTAAGTCGAATACTTTTAGAAGAATGAAATCCCCGCCTAAAACATGCGGGGATGACAATCCCGAAATCTGGTATTTGATATTTGTAGAAGGATTAAACGGGTTTGGGTAATTTTGGAAAAGTTTATATCCGGCTGGTATATCAGTAGAAATATTATTAACAAAAACACTTCCGCCGTTTGTAGTTTTTATAATTGAATTTCCATTAAAAGCATATCCAGTTGTTGGATTGACAAAAAAAATAGAGTTTGTTCCGGTATATATACCTGGTAATGACTGAGTAACCCAGCTATTCCCGCAATCTGTGGATTTAAAAAGGATATTTTGACTACTTCCAACATATATAGTTGAATTGTTTACAATTTCTAATGAAAATAATCTATTCGCTGGAGTTATATAAATGCTTTTCCAATTATTACCACCATCTGTTGTCTTAAAAATCGCACCATAATCAGGGTTTACCCTTCCTCCAACCATAAATCCTATATTATTACTAATAAATTTGATTTTTGAAAAAGAATAATCAAATTGATTCATAGTTGAATCAAAAACTTCCTTATATGTCCAGGTTAGGCAGCCATTAGTAGTTTTATAAACACCGCTATATGTGTCGCTTAAAAATCCTGTAGTTTCATTAAAAAAATAAAAGTCTAATAATTCTGCATAAGCTGTATCTAGATGTATCCAGCTTGTTCCGGCATTTGTGGTTTTTACTACTCATCCATCTCTATCGGCAAGATAACCCGTTTGCTCGTTAAAAAATTTAATTGCATTATAAGCCTGATTTGGAAAGCCCGGAGCTGGCACTACTATCCAGTTTAATCCTCCATTTGTGGTTTTAAAAATATCGGTGAAATGTCCACAAACATATCCTGTGCTCCCGTTAAAAAAGTTCAAGTTATAAATAAAATTATTCATTGAAGAAGGTAAATTTAAATCAGACCAATTTAAACCACCGTTGGTAGTTTTGTAAATTTTCCCACTTGGACCACCATAGGCCATATTCTGTCCCACAACATATCCTGTGTTTTCATCAATGAATTGTATATTATTTAAAATACATTCGTTCCCTGCAGTGTATTGTATTACCCATTGTGCATTTGCAATGACTATAGAAAATTGAAATATTAAAACCGCAAAAATTATCTTCTTCATAACAGTATTTACCGGATTGAGTAATTAAGTTATTGTAATTATTTACATATTACAAAACTTTGTTTTTATTATCAAGTATTAACAACAATCCTAGCCGATATAGGTAAAATTAGGCATAAAATTTCAACGTGAATGTAAGGGATATATAGGTTATTTTTAGTAATGGAAAAAGTTGTAGCAATAATAGGAAGGCCGAATGTAGGCAAGTCGACGCTCTTCAACCGCATCATCGGCAGGCGAGTGGCAATTGTGCATCCGCTTGCGGGCGTTACGCGCGACAGAAATTACGGCGAAGCCGACTGGATTGGAAAAAAATTCTTTCTCATAGATACGGGCGGGTTCGTGCCGGACTCGGATTTTGAATTCAACAAGCACATACGTGAGCAGGTTAAAATAGCAATCGGTGAAGCGGATAAAGTTATATTCGTTCTCGACGGAATAAACGGCATTCATCCCGTCGATATGGAAATTGCGAACATACTCAGGAAAAATATGAACGGGAAAGAAATTATAATAGTCGCCAATAAAGTTGATAACGACAAGCGCGAACTGAATGCGGCGGATTTCTATTCCCTCGGACTCGGCGAGCCGTTCTGCATTTCAGCCCTTTCGGGAAAAAATGTTGCGGACGTGCTGGACCATGTTGTAAAAGACTTTTCACTTGCTGATGAAGAAGAAAAAGAAGACACGAGAATTAAATACGCCATAGTAGGCAGGCCGAATGCAGGAAAATCTTCTATCGTAAATGCGCTGATGCAGGAAGAAAGAAATATTGTTACAAGCATACCCGGTACGACAAGAGATTCCATTGACTCGGTAGTAAAATATCACGGAGATGAAATAGTACTCATAGACACTGCGGGATTAAGGAAAAAAAGCAAAATAAAGAAAGATGAATCGCTTGAGTTTTTTTCAACAGTCAGGACATACAAAGCAATTCAAAGGTGCGATGTTGCGATGCTGATACTGGATGCGACAGTGCTGTATGAAAATTTTGACAGGTCGCCGGATTTAAAACTTGCCGTCTTTAAATTAGATAAGCAGGATATAAGAATTATAGAGGATATACTGAAATTCAAAAAGGGGCTGCTGGTTGTAATAAATAAATGGGATTTAATAGAAAAAGATACTAACACTGCAAAAATAATCGAGCAAAAAATAACCGAGCATTTAAAAAGCTTTAATTTTCTTAAATTTGTTTTTATTTCGGCGCTTACCAAGCAGAGGATTCACAAGGTTCTCGAAGATGCGAAATCGGTTTATGATGAAAGATGCAAATTAATAAAGACAAGCGATTTAAACAAATTAATCCTCGATGAAATCAAGCGGAAGCCGCACCAGTCGGTGAAAGGCAAGGAAGTGAAAATAAATTACATCACACAGCTAAAAGCATCGCCGCCTGTATTTGCATTTTTCGTGAACGACCCGAAGCTCGTTTCGGAGAATTACAAAAAGTTTCTCGATAAAAAAATGCGCGAGCATTTCGGATATTCGGGCGTGCCGCTCGAGCTGGTTTTCAAGAAAAAGAATTAATTATTTATTCTTTGGCTTGAAAGTAATTCCCCAGCGTGCAACATAGCCGGCAAGGTTTCCCAATCCGACCTCTTTTCTCCATTCGTCAACTTTACTTTCATCTTCTAGAGGGAAAAGCTCAAATGATTTGGTGTCATTATTATATTTTATCTGCGAACCGTATTTTTGCGGTTTATTCTCATTTACCTGGATCCTGTCATACATCAAAGCATAATCTTCCCATCTTGCTTCTGATTCTTCGCATAATTTTTTTATTACGGGTAAATATTTTTTTTGTAATTCATATGAAGAGTGCTGGATAACCAGGAATGCAGTACCGGCAGCACTTTCTCCGACTTGTGATTTTTTAGGCCATCCTTTCGTTTCAATTAATTCCTCCAGGTCCTTTACGTTTTGCTTGTTAATACGTTCTTTCAAATCCCATATGGCCATTACAACAGTAGAGTTCATTCCGATTTTCCGCTGTGTGATTTCCATTTCCCTGTAATACGCCTGGTCGAGAGCCCGCATTTTCCATAATGTTTTTGAATACTCAATATCTTTGTATGGATTATTGAATTTTTTCATAAGCCCCTGAATAAGTTTATCCTCAAAATCGCCCCAGCCCTTGTTTTCCCTTGCCTGAAGAAAATCGGGATTATAAAGCGGGTATGAAGTTGTGTCTAATGATATGTACACGAACAGATATTTAATTGCCGAATCGGTTTGCCTGTTTAAAGAAAACGCGCAGGCTAAGCTGTATGATGCTTCTTCGTTTGCGGGGTTTTCGAGATACGCTTTTTGGTATTCAGCGATTGCACCGATTAAGTCACCATTATTAAGCAGTGTGTCTCCGAGCGCAACACCTTTTACTTCCTGTGAATTTGCAATATTAAAGACTGCAAAATAAAATATTATTGCCGTTAAAATTAAATTTTTCATTTTTATTAAATTTATCGGTTAAATAATTAACACTAATATAATCATATAATTAATATATTTCAAATCTTTTTTGTTTCCTCAATTGAAAATATTAGTGACCGTTTAAGTATTTTATTCTATCAATTTCCACACTACATTGATATTTGAAAATACAATTATTATCTTATCATACTTATATATGGTATGCCGATATAATGGGGCAATTCTGATACCTGTTTGCATCCGGTACACACCATGAAATATAAAACAGGCAGGCTTTTTAGAGAATATGATTCAATAATAAAATTATTCTATATTAGTCAATGATTACCGAAATATTTACCGCCGCTACATACGGAGTGGATGCGTACATCATAAGGGTTGAAATACACCTGGAAAGAGCCGCTCAATTATTTTTTTCTATTGTGGGCTTGCCGGATAATGCGGTTAAGGAATCGCGTGAAAGAATACCCGCAGCAATAAAAAATTCGAACCTCGTTTTTCCCCTGAACAACAGAATAACAATTAATCTTTCTCCTGCAGATATTAAAAAAGAGGGGGCAGGATTCGACCTGCCTATTGCAATCGCGCTGATTTCGGAAAGCTCTCAGGTGGCAACGGAGAAAATAAAAGATTACGTTTTTATTGCAGAGCTATCGCTGGATGGCAAGCTGCGCAGGGTTCCCGGCGTATTACCGATTGCAATCGAAGCAAAGAACCGCGGGTTCAAGGGAATAATTCTTTCAAAAGAAAATGCAAAGGAAGCTGCAATAGTCGAAGGGCTTGAGGTTTATCCGTTCGAAGACCTGACGGAAATTTACGATTTCCTGAACGGAAGGCTGGATGTTTTACCTTACGAACTTGATATCAAAGAAGTTTTTTCAAATGACCGCAAATATGTACTTGATTTTTCAGATGTTAAAGGACAGGCAGAAGTAAAACGGGCGATGGAAGTTGCAGCTGCAGGAGCGCATAATATAATTATGATTGGTTTGCCGGGTTCGGGAAAAACGATGCTTGCAAAACGGGTCCCGTCCATTCTTCCGCCAATGACACTCGAAGAAGCGCTTGAGACGACAAAGATACACTCAATAGCGGGATTAATGCTTCCCGACACGTCTATAATCACCACAAGACCATTCAGATCCCCGCATCACACCGCAAGTGACGTTTCAATTGTCGGAGGCGGTACAAACGCAAAGCCGGGAGAGATATCGTTTGCACATAACGGAGTACTTTTTCTTGATGAGTTAACAGAATTCAAAAAAAATGTACTCGAGGTTCTGCGTCAACCCCTTGAAGACAGAATCGTAACAATCGCGCGCTCGAAAATTACCGTTCAGTATCCCTGCAGTTTTATGTTCATCGCAGCAATGAATCCTTCGCCTGCAGGAACAGCAAAAGAAGCACAACTGTATTCGGATTATGATGTGCAGAAATTTATTTCAAAAATATCCGGACCTATACTTGACAGGATAGATATTCATATTCACGTTAACCCGGTAAAGTACCAGGAGCTCTCGAGCAAAATTGAATCCGAAAAATCCGAAGTTATCCGCGAAAGGGTAGTGAAGGCAAGAGAGATTCAAATCAGGCGCTTTAAAAATGTACACGGAATATTTTCCAATGCAAATATGAACTCAAAGGAGATTAAGAAGTTCTGTGACCTCGACAATGACTGCGAAAACCTTTTGAAGACAGCAATTGCAAAACTCGGGCTATCGGCAAGAGCCTACGACAGGATTTTAAAGGTAGGAAGAACAATCGCAGACCTGGCAGGGGAGGAAAAAATCTCAACCTCCCATCTTAGCGAAGCAATTCAATACCGAACTCTGGATAGAAATAGCTGGGTGAATTAGTCTATGGAGTGTAGAGTCCTTAGAGTCTTTAGAGTAAGAGCAAAAGACGGTTTTTCACTTTAAAACTCTAGGAGCTCTAAAGACTCTACGGACTATTTTGTTTCACGTGAAACTTCTTCGTTATAGGTTATTAAGTGTATTAAGTTATTAAGAGCTTTTACCCGGTAACTTAATAACCTAATACACTTAATAATTAAAATTGTTTCACGTGAAACAGTTTCTTTTTGCATTTTTAATCTGCTAAAATTTAGTTATTTTTACATATAATATTGATTTTGAGCAAAATTTACGACATAATTGTAATCGGAGCCGGGCATGCGGGAATAGAGGCATCCTCAGCAGCGGTAAAAATGGGACTATCCGTAGGGCTAATTACGCTTGATTTAAACGCCATAGGAAGAATGAGCTGTAATCCGGCTATTGGAGGCACTGCAAAAGGCCATCTCGTAAGAGAAGTCGATGCTTTAGGCGGTGTAATGGGTTTTCTTGCAGATAAAACAGGAATCCAGTTTAAAATGCTTAACAAGTCCAAGGGTCCTGCTGTCTGGTCGCCAAGATGCCAGTCCGATAAGGAATTGTATTCAAAAGCTGCTTCGGACTACCTGCGAACTCTCGATGGTTTGGATATTATTCAGGATATGGTAAAGGAATTAATCGTGGAGGATTACTCCCAAACAGGAAAATACTATAAGTACAAAATCAAAGGGATAAAAACCGAGCTTGGCAATGAAATAAAATGCAGTAGTGTTATTATTACTTCGGGTACTTTTTTGAATGCAATAATGCATACCGGCAGAGAGCAGACAAGCGGGGGAAGATTTGGGGAAAAATCTGCAACAGGGCTTTCTGAATGCCTGATGAAACTTGGATTTGAAACGGGCAGACTGAAAACCGGAACACCTCCGAGACTGCAAATGGACAGCATTGATTTTTCGAAGACAGAAATTCAACCTGGGGATAAAGAGCCTGTTCCTTTTTCACACAGGACTCCTTTTGAACTGGAAAGATTCCCGAATCAGGAACAGGTGAATTGCCATCTGACGCATACAAACGAAAATACGCATAATATTCTCAGGACGGGATTTAAAGACTCACCGCTTTTTACCGGAATAATAAAAGGTGTTGGTCCCAGATACTGTCCTTCTATCGAAGATAAAATTTCGCGATTCTCCGATAAACCACGGCACCAGATTTTCCTCGAGCCTGAAACTCTAGACGGAAATACGGTTTACATGAACGGATTCTCCTCAAGCCTTCCGTCAGAAATACAACTTAAAGCCGCCCGAACAATACCCGGTCTTGAAAATGTTGAAATGATAAGACAGGGTTATGCAGTTGAATACGATTTCTTTCCGACTCATCAGATTGATCTTACGCTTGAAACAAAACTGGTTTCGGGATTATTTAATGCGGGACAGGTAAACGGAACCTCCGGCTATGAAGAAGCAGCAGGACAGGGGATTGCAGCAGGTATTAATGCAGCATTGAGACTGAAAAATGAAGAACCTTTTATCCTGAAAAGAAGCGAAGCATACATAGGGGTATTAATCGATGACCTGATTATCAAATGTCCGGATGAACCTTATAGAATGTTTACATCATCTGCCGAATACCGCCTGGTACTCAGGCAGGATAATGCCGATATACGGCTCATGCAAAAAGGATTTTCCTACGGTCTGATTGAAAAAAAATATCTTGACCTTATAAACGAGAAATCCGAACTAATATACCAAGGAATCAAATATTTAAATACAAAAACTATAAGCCCGAAAAACGTTAATACATTGTTGATACACAAAAACTCGACGCCAATAAAACAGAATGAATTTCTTTCTCCTATATTAAAACGCAACGAAGTCAATATTAAAGAACTCCTGAGTGTTTGTGACCCGGGAGATTCAACTTTACTGAATAAAATCAGAGGAAACGAAGACGTATTGAACCAGATTGAAATCGGAATAAAGTACGACGGTTACATAAAAAGGCAGGCTGAACAAATCGAACACTTTAATAAAAACGAAGACATAAGAATTCCGGAAGATTTCAAATACGATAAAATAAATTCGCTTTCGAGCGAAGCCCGGGATAAATTAAAAAAGATAAAACCTCTTTCTCTCGGTCAGGCCATGCGCATAGCGGGTGTACGCCCTTCCGATATTTCCGCCATACTCATTTATATGCGCGGGTAACTTAATATTTTAATAATAGAATGTTTCACAAACAGTAAAAATCTGTTTTTTCCCGTCATTCGGGTAAAAAAACCATTAGTTCAATAATCAAAATAATTGTATCAATATTATCTTTTTTCTTGTTTTTTTTCTCAATTTGATAAATCGGTCATTGAATGTTGCGAAATCTACTAAATTTTCAATCATTTTTTCTGGCATTGTTATTGCACTTAACTATGTATTGAACAACATTAAAAATCAAATTAAATCAAAAATGAGCAAAAAATTATCAAGACACGATTTCGGTTTCTTAGCAATAGTATCATCTTTATTATTAATTATAATTGCGGGCTTCGTACTGTAATTTCTGAAAAGGGGGATTTGAGTGTTTATTCGCATTACTCGTTATAACAAAAAAAATATGTACAAAATAATAGTCATTGACGACGACAATTCTGCCAGAGAATCCCTATCAATGTACCTTGAAGAATTAGGATACAGTGTCCGCGACGCAGATAATGGATTAACAGGTTTAGAGCTTATTAAACAGGAATTACCCGACCTTGTAATAACGGATATGAAAATGTCCGGATTAAACGGAATTGAACTTGCCTATGTAGTTAAAGGCTTGAACTTAAACATACCCATAATTATGGTATCCAGTTATGATAATAATGATTACTGTTTTTCGGAATCATATTTTCATTCTTATTTACCAAAGCCTCTCGACATATCGGCATTAAGAAGACAAATAGGAAGTGCGCTAAGAAAAGTAGCGTAAAAGATTTTTTTTCTGTTCGGTTAAGGCCAAGAATTATTTTGTTTGCCTACTGTTAATTCTGGCCTTTTTTTATTTTACTTATTAGTAATTTGCAATATCTTCTCTGAGCCGGTCACACTGTCTTTTTCCTGCTTCTCCTGCGGCAATATTTACCGCCGCGCGAATTTCATCTTCGCTCATCTGCAATAATCTGACGGCGTTAATAACTCCTTTTGTTGTCCGTATGTATTTGTTGCACATGAAATCATAAATCACGTCACCGATCGGTACTTTTGCGCATTCCGTATTTTCCCATACTGTCTTTGCGGTACCGCGGTCCGATATTATAACTCTCGTATCAATCATTACGTAAATTCCGGAAGTATTAGAAACAACCCGGAACCTCTCCAGCCGTGTTTCTGCTATGTATTGCGGGTTTTCATTCAGACTTTCAACGGTGTTCGCATAAAAATATGTTTTCAGTCCTTCGCCTATTCCGTCCGAAACGGCAAGGACCAGACTGTCTGAGTTTACGGCATTTTGTATTTTTTCTCTTACGCTGTTCTCCGTAACTATCCCGCCTGCATTTGTAAAAATTACGGATATCAAATCGTTATCATAATATCTTTCGCCGATATCTACATCTATCCTGGTTAAATTGGGATTGACATATCGTTTGAGCAGGAAATTTTTATTTGTAAGATTGAACCGGGCGAACCGGTTTATGTGTGTCCCGCATCCCGAGAGACCAAGAATAATTACAGGCAAAAGTAGAATAATTGTACATTGAATAAGAAATTTTTTATACATATGTTTAAATTATCAAATTAGTGAAATTCCTTACTAAAAGATTGTTTCTTAATTAATTAACAAATTTCCTTGACTTTAAACATTATTTATCGGATTTTCTTTTCGAGTTTATTAAAATACAATAAAATATAAATATTATTAAATACGGTTTCATACCAGTGATAACTTTCCAAGAACCTGTCTTTAATAATATATTTTATATCATTATTTTAACTTAAATTTTCGGATTTAGTTTCAATAAATTTACTGATGGCTGCGGGTTTTATAATTGTTTTTATTTCCTGA
>Ga0224522_1000226_pt1 | contig 25033 bp, 23 predicted proteins | sample CFST25metaG_FD_182733 | JGI IMG/M metagenome (GOLD analysis project Ga0224522, IMG submission 182733) | Peat soil microbial communities from Stordalen Mire, Sweden - C.F.S.T25 | ecosystem: Environmental > Terrestrial > Soil > Wetlands > Peat | place: Sweden: Norrbotten County, Stordalen Mire...
ACCCGAATATTCTATTTGTTTTATTGGCCATTGGGGCGCAGGCTGTTTTGATCGAAATTTCCACCCCTGGCGGCTGGTTCGCTGGCTTCGTTGGGGTCAGCATGCTGGCTGTGGCCGTCTATGGGTTGGGGTTATTACCGGTCAATTACGTTGGTCTGATTTTCATGGGTGCTGCATTCGTGTTGTATATTTTGGATATCAAAGCGCCTACCCACGGCGCACTGACAGCGGCCGGCACAGCTTCTTTTATTGCCGGTGGATTGATTTTGTTCAATTCTGCCAGCGTCCCCAGTTTTGCCAATGTTTCCGTCAGCCTGGTGGTCGGGATGGGGCTTTTCATTGGAGTTAGTTTCCTGGGTTTGGTGCTGTTGGCAGTGCGAGCCATGAAAGCTCCGATCATCACCGGGAGAGAATCGATGGCGGGTTGGGAAGGTTACGCGGTGACTGCCATCGACCCGGCCGGAATCGTCCAGGTAGCGGGTGAGCAGTGGAGTGCCCGCCTTGCAAAAGGTTCTCGGGCAATCGAGAAGGATGATCGACTAGTGGTTAAGGAAGTCGAAGGGGTGAAGTTGATCGTCAGCAAGAAAAAATAATAAAACCTGGAAAAGGTTGATCAAGGATCGTGAGGATATATTTTTAAACTTGGTCAGCAGTCGTTATTACACTCTCCAACTTTCCATTTTCAGCTTTTTGAATCTTTCCAATAAATTCCAATTTATTCCCATCAATAACAATGCCATCCCCATCCTGGCAACCGTAGATTGCTTGATTATGTTGCAGAGAATATTTTTGCATCAGTAAAACGGCATTGGTGATTTGATTGAGATGGGGAAGAAAAGCAAAATCCACCAAACCTAAGGCGGACAGGTCGGTCATTGCCTCGCTGGATAAAGGAAAATCATTGCAAAAACTAGTGGAGCTGATTTCTGGAGTTATCAAAATCGAGCCAGCGCTCACCCCAATTAGAATGCCGCCTCCAGCGACATATTCACTCAGGCGGGAAAGCATTCCTCGGGAACGTAGCCAGTATAGAAAATGATATGTGTTTCCCCCAGAGAGATGAATGGCATCACAGGCAAATAACTGCGGTAATCGTTCCGGTCGATAATCGATATCCACCTCGAAGTACACAGATAAGTCCATACCCAGGGCAGCATAATAAGTCCGTTTCTGGGTATACCAAAACTGCTCACTATCACTGGCAGAAGGAATATAGCCAATATTCGGATGAGATTTTCCGATCAGTGCTTGCAAGCGCTGATCAACTTTGTGGTTGGCAGGTATTTCCTGGTCACTGTAAAGCACCAATTTAGCCATTATTTTCTCCTCCGGGGTCTTGACTGGCAATTCTTAATCGATAATCGTCGCAGATGTCTGCCAGCGGACAGCGCGCGCATTCAGGGTTGCGGGCATGGCATAGCTCGCGTCCCAGGCGGATGAGGTTGAGGTGGGCTGCATAATAATCATCAGGAGCGATGGCAGCCTCGAGAAAGTCATGGGTTTGTTCCAGATTTAAGGTCTGCGGACGTATTCCTAAACGGCCGCTGACACGATAGATATGCGTATCCACCGGGAAAGCCGGTCGGCCCAACGAAAATTGCAAAACGATGGCAGCAGTCTTTCTGCCGACCCCCTTAAAATGCAGCAACCAGGTTCTGGCTTCTTCAAGCGGCAGCTCGTTGAGGAAATCGATGTTGAGTTCTCCGCGTTCCTGCGTAATTTCCTGAAGCACATGCTGGATGCGCGGACCTTTTTGATTGCCCAGACCGGCGATGCGGATGGCTGAGATGACCGCCTCTTGTGGGGCATCGCGAATGGATTCCCATGTCGAAAATTGGGCTTTAAGTTGGTTGAATGCAAGATCGCGGTTGTGGTCATTGGTATTTTGCGAGAGTATGGTGGAGACCAATTCATCCAATGGGGGAAGCGGGTTTCTCCAGGAGGGGAACCCATAAAAAGTAAGCAGACGCTGCACCACCAGTTGCGCTTTCGAAGGGTGGGGAACGGAAGAGTCCATCATATCAATGATGCGCTGAATGAATTATTCTTCAGGAACTTCTTGCGTGGGATGCGCATGATGGGTGATGTAATGCTGCAAGCCGTAGCGCAAGCGCAGGGAATAATGAGCCAGTTTCTCCGCCGGGAATTCAAAGGACTTCAGCAGGTGAGCGATGGATCTTTCGAGCTCGTCGGCATCTTTTTTCTCGTTGAGTCTTTCCAACTGGTGCTCTACTTTGTCGAGGAAGCGAATCTGTTCTTTAACCTGTTCAATGGTGATCAGCCCACCGCGGCCAGAAATTAATGTATAGTTGCGGAATGCGGGTGTAGAAAGCTCACCCAGTGCTTCCTTCCAGAGAGGGATGTCAGCGCTGGCCAGGAATGGGGGAGCATTCGGGACGACAGCATCTCCCAGGAAAATCACTTTTTCGACAGGCAATGTAACCCAGATAGCTCCATTGGCTGACCCGGGGTGATATTCGAGAATCATCGGGTTGGCGTCCCAGTGAATTTCGAGTTTTTCGCTAAAAGTAATCTCAGGGGAAGCCCAACGAATCGAACCGATGCCGTTATAAAGTTCCCATTCAGCACCTGTTTCGATTGTCTGAGCCTTAAAGGTGATGGGGCGGTCATGGAAAATTTGCGCCATCTTCTCGTGACCGACAATCATACATTCCACCTGACGCGATCCAAGAGTGCGGTCAAATTGAGCATCCAGATTGATTAATAAACGATCCACGCCCCCGCTCATCGTAATCAGTTCTGTTCTCCAGATTCGGATATCTTCCGGTCGGAAAGGAGTATCGATTTGGATCAAACCATGCGGCCAGTTGACAGCCCCGAGCGTAACACCTGGAAACTCTGTTTCAATATAGACATGCGGAGCGATTTCTTGCATTGGAACTCCTCAGGATAGATAAATTATTCATAATGGGTCAAGGGTAATGTAAAAACAAAACGCGAGCCACCTTGCGGGATATTTTCAACCCAGATTGTACCACCGTGGGCTTGTACAGCGAGCTTACAAAAAGCCAACCCAAGTCCCAACCCTTTAACAGGATAGTTCTGTTTAAGGCGGACAAATTTTTCGAAGATCTCTTCTTTGGTGTCCTCCGGAATTCCATGACCCTGGTCATCCACCCAAACCCTGACAGAGTTTTGCTCTTTGCTTGCGCTAATTGTTACAGTGGATTGATTGGGGGAAAACTTGATAGCGTTCTCAAGTAAATTGAGGATGACGCGCCGCATCATATCTTCATCAATCATGACTGCGGGAATATTTGCCGCAATATGAGAGGTAAGGTTTATCTCTTTGTTGGCGGCCGTCGCCTTGATGATGTCGACGGATTCAGCAATCAATGTGTCAAGGTGGGTGATTTGCTTTTTGGTGATTTGCTGCCCGGATTCCAAACGATTGATGTCCAGCAGCCCGTCTATCATGCGCTGCATGCGCTCTGTCGATCTTTTGGCTACATCAAATACAGATTGCAGCGACTCGGATTTCGAAAGGGGCAGCATACTCTCCATGATGTCCAGGCTCGAGACGATGTTAGCCAGAGGGGAGCGTAAATCATGGTACAGCATCGCTGATAAGTCTTCGCGTAATTGTTCGACCCTTTTTTGTTCCCGGATATCACGAAAAATCCATTGAAGATAGAATTTTTCTGTGATGGTAATTTGCGATACATGAACCTCTACCGGCAGCGATTCTCCGTTATGTTTACTTAATACGGATTCATAGGTGAGCGATTGGGCATCGCGAAGGTTCTCGAAATTCTTGCCGGTTTTTTCTAAATCCGGTTGATGGAGATCAGTGATGGTTAACTTGATTAATTCGGAGTTATCGTAGAGAGTGACTAAACTTGCCAGTTGATTGGCTTCAACGATATTTTCGTGCAAATCTGTGATTAAAATTGGATCAATGCTTTTTTCAAAAAGATCGTAATAGCGGGTGTGCGCATTTTGGATGTCTTTATACAATTCAGCATTGTAGATAGCAATCCCCGCCATTTCAGCAATGGCAGTTTGCAAGGCAACATGGTCGCTGTTGAAAAAATTAACCTGCGATTGCACAATGGTCAGAACACCGACGAGTTTCTCATGCGCCATCACCGGGATACATATTGCCGATCTCCCGGCCGATATTTTATTCCCGACGGTGGGTCGTAACAACCAGCGTTCATCTTTCTGAGTATCCTGGAGGAGGGCGCTTTCTTTATTGCGGATTACCCAGCCGGCCAACCCAGAAGTAATTACTTCCTGCATCTGTTTTACAGTAGTGGGTGTGAGAGCTCCACCTGAAATTATGGCGGCATCGATCGGGTTGCTTTTTTCATCCAACACGATCAAGCTGGCTCGTTCGGCACCAATATTGGATGTCGACAGAATGAGGACGCGTTCGAGAACCGTGTGCAGGTCCAGGGAGGTGGCTAATTCGCGGCTGATACTGAGTAAAATTTCGAGAGAAGATAATCCTGATTTATTTTCCATATAACCCTATTCAGATATTTTTTAAACCAGAACCGGTATTGAACAGAACTACTTTTTCATCGGAATGAATCCAACCAGATTGGGCAAGCATGCGCGAGCCTGCCCAGGTAGCACTACCTTCTGGCGCGCAGAAAACACCTTCCTGGGCAGCCACTTCATTTTGCGCAGCCCAGATTTGTTCCTCTGACACACTTACGGCAATCCCCTGGCTGTCGCGCAAGGTTCGGAGAATCAAGCGGTCGGCGAACGGATTGGGGACGCGCAGCCCCGAAGCCTGGGTGACGGGATTTTCCCAAGGTGTGGAGCGCGTGGAATTCTGCTCAAAGGCGCGCACGATGGGGGCACAGCCGGCTGCCTGGACGACAACCATCCGCGGCCGGTGTGAATCGATCCAGCCTAAAACTTCCAATTCCTGGAACGCTTTCCACATTCCTACCAATCCAGTTCCGCCGCCGGTGGGATAGACGATCACGTCTGGCAGCTGCCAACCAAAGGTTTCAGCCAGCTCAAACCCAAGTGTTTTCTTCCCCTCCACCCGATAGGGCTCTTTGAAAGTGGACATATCAAAAGCACCGCTTTCACGGGCAAAGGCTGCCGCAGCTTTACCGGCGTCACTGATCGACCCTGCGACCAGATGCATGCTGGCACCGCTCATCTCGACTTCCCTTTGATTCGCCAGCGGCGTCTCTTGAGGCATAAACACGGCTGCGGGCACACCGGCTCTGGCTGCATAGGCAGCCAAAGCTCCTCCCGCATTTCCAGCGGTGGGGATGACGAAGTGTTTTACACCTAATTCCAGCGCTTTCGAAACCGCGACTGCCAAACCGCGGGCCTTAAATGACCCGGTGGCATTCAGAGATTCATCTTTCAGATAGAGATGGTTTAATCCTGCGCTATGCCCCAGACGATTCACCTCAAGCAGGGGTGTATCCCCTTCGCCGAGAGTCAATTGGTAAGTGGGGTCAAGAACGGGTAGCAACTCGCTCCAACGCCATAATCCGCGCGGACGGGCTGCGATGATTGCCGGGGTCAGACTGGATTTTATGGAATGGAGATCATATTTGACTAAAATTGGAGAATTGCAGGCAGAACAAAAAGTTTGCAATGTTTCAGGGTCAAAAATTTTTCCGCATTCAGGGCAAACAAGCGAAAATGATGTCGGCTTTGGCATAATCATTAATGAAAGTATAGCACAGGGGTAAATTTCGTTTATGCGATTGAATGGTGACAGGATTTTTACTGATTGCTGCCCATTCCAGGATCATTGATTTTGAGCTGGCGAGGGATTTGTACATAATATCGGCAGGCTGGGATTCTGGTTGACGTTTAACTCAAGGCCAAAGTATGGAGACGGGTCGAGAGTGTTGGAGATTTGCAGCTCGTTGGTAAAATGACCGGTGCCGTCGTCTTTGACGATGGAGAAATGCAGATGCACCCCCACGGGGTTCTCAGTATCTCCAGAATAATTACCCATATAACCCAGGAATGTCCCGGCTTTGACAAATGTTTCACTCGTCCCGGGGTTGAAGGCCGGTACGATCAGGCTGCTGCCATCCGCGTTGGCCATGTGAGTGTAATAGGTCCAGATTTGTGTGCCAGGGTGAAGCGGGTCTGAAGGGATGCGAATGATGACTGAGGATTTCCAATCTGCTAAACGGGAGAGGTAACCATCGTAAGCCGCGAACACAGGGGTGAGACCTGGGTCGGTTCCGCCAAAGATGTCAATTCCCTGATGGCGGTGACCTACCTCAAAGGAATCATCCCACAGGTAGCCGATCATCCCGCTGGTTGGAAAAGCAAATGGAGCCGTTCCGCAGTGAGTATTCGCTTGAATTTTCCAATCGACATGGGCAGCTGGGTCATGAATGAATTGGGTGACGTAAAAGGTGCGATTCTTTGAATGGGCCGGGTCGATAAAGAGGAAGTATCCCACGACCAGTGCTGCAACGATCCCTAAAGAAGCCAGCAACACGCCAAATTTCTTCATGTCAGTTTATTTGACCAATTCGCCGAGCATTGACCAGGGTCCGGTCCAGGTGACGTGGACGGGGATGACCTGGCCGTGTAAATCGGCGTCAGAGTCGACAAAAACAAGTTTGTTGGTTGGAGTACGACCCCTCCAGCGTTTTTTGGCTTTATCTTCAAAAAGGATGGGCACTGTTTGGCCAAGATAGCGGGCATGAATCTCGCCCATTACCTCCATCTGAAGTTTCTCGATCGCGCGGAAACGCCGCCATTTTTCATCATCTGAAACGTCGTCAGGCATGGTACGCTGCGAGACCGTCCCCAGGCGGGGGGAATAACGTGCCAGGTGCACCATATCCAAGCGCAGTTCGGCCAGCAGGTCATAGGTGTTCTGGAACTGCGCATCGGTTTCTCCGGGGAAGCCAACGATAATATCGGTGGCGATGGACACTCCCGGGATACGCGCGCGGATTTTATGCACTAACTGGCGGTATTGTTCGGTCGTATAGCCGCGGTGCATATTGGCTAATACGGTATCATCACCCGCCTGATTGGGAATTTCAATGTGAGGCATTACCTTGGGGAGAGTTGCCACAGCATCCAGTAATTCATCCGTCATCCAATTGGGGTGCGAGGTGAGGAAGCGCAGCCTCTCCAAACCTTCGATCTGGCTCAAGCGTTCAAGCAATTTTGCCAAAGTGGGGAAGGTGGGTTCATCCTTGCCATAGCGGTCGACGATCTGACCGAGCAGGGTGATCTCTTTGATGCCCTGCGCGACCATCGATTCCGCTTCGCTCATAATTTCCTCAGCCGGGCGGCTTTTCTCGATGCCGCGGCGGTAGGGGATGATGCAGTAGGTACAGGCGTGAGAACAACCGTAAATGATGGGAATGAACCCTGCCACCTGCTTGCCAACCTGCGGTCCCGGTAGGACGAGGTCGCCATCCATCAAGGCAAAACGGCGGGCAGTCCAGGCCGCTTCTTCATTTTGGAAGTCGCGCTGGATCAAGAAATCCACCAGCGGACCAGGGTCAGAGGGCGGTGAGAATACATCCACGTAGGGGTAGCGTTTATGCAGCGGATTGGCGCCTTTAATCCCGACCATACAGCCCATCATGTTGATGATCAGATCGGGGCGTTTCCTTTTTTCAGGCAAAAGCGTGGTCAGGCGTCCGATGGCTTTCTCTTCAGCAGACTGGCGTACGACGCAGGTATTGAGTACGATGACGTCCGCTTCTTCGATGACCGGGCTATAGGTGTAACCTAGGTGCTCCAGCGCCGAGGCTACGCGGTCTGAATCGGCCTCGTTCATCTGGCAGCCTTCCGTCCAAATATGATATTTCATGGGCACGATTATAACAAGAAATAATCATTCAATCGGTTTGGAGTCGGAGATCACCATTTCTTGGCCGAACGTGGCGGTCCAAGTAGGATCAAGCTGCTTCTCCTATTTTTACTTTTCTCAGGGTAGAGTAAAATCAAGAGAATATAAAGAAAAGGAACCTCATGAAGAAGAAAATTTCACTTTCGATTCTTGTGATTGTTTTGTCAGCCTGCGTTCTGGTCAGTGCTGTTTTAATCATTGGTGCAGTTACTCTTACACATAAAAATACCGCAGCGGCTACAGCCACACCTACGGTCGATGCTTCCATCGACGGACAAATGGATCAGATTCAACAGCAGGTGCTTTCTTACCGCGGTTTGAAACTCACCCAGCCTCTCAAGCGTTCGTTGATCACCACTGCTCAACTTAAAGATCCTGTGGTGAATGAATTCTTTGCAGATTACACCGCCGCTGATGCCAAAAAAGATTCCGAGGAATTGAGCGCGTTTGGTCTCTTACCGGCTGACTTCAACTTGCATGATTTCTACGTCAAGTTGTATTCTGAACAAATAGCCGGCTATTATGACAGTAAAACCAAAGAAATGTATGTGATTTCTGATGAGGGTTTCAACGGCAGCGAGCGGATGACTTATGCTCACGAGTTCACCCATGTCTTGCAAGATCAGACTTACGATATCCAAAATGGTCTGAAAATGAATGACGCTTATTGCAAAAACGAGACCGAGTATTGTGCAGCCGTGCAGGCGTTAGTCGAAGGGGATGCCACTCTTTCTGAGCAATACTGGTTTTACAAATACAGCACTGACCTGGATAAGCAGCAGATTACCCAATTTCAGCAAACTTACACCAGCCCGGTTTATGATTCAGCGCCAGCTTATATGAAAGAAGATTTTCTCTTCCCATATCAATACGGACTCGACTTTGTCAACGCGTTGTATGCAAAGAACAAATGGCAGTCCATTGATGATGCTTTCAAGAATCCGCCGGTATCCACCGAACAGATTATGCATCCCGAAAAATATCCTGCCGAAGTTCCAGTGAAAGTGACCGTTCCCGACTTGCTGCCAACCCTGGGCAGCGGTTGGACGGAAGTGGACCGCAACGTGATGGGTGAATGGTACACCTACCTGGTTTTAGCCGACGGCAGAGACCCTAAATTCCAGTTGGATTCCCAGACGGCCAAGGACGCGGCGGCAGGTTGGGGCGGGGATACTTATGTTTACTACGCCAATGAGAAGACCAGCCAGTTTGTACTGGTCTGGGAATCTCAGTGGGACACCGCTGCCGACAGCGAGCAATTCTGGCAGGCCAGCCGCACCTACGGCAATGACCGCTGGGGTACTCCCACCACAGACACGGCCACTTCGATCTCCTGGCAGTCTGACACGGATGGTGCTGTGACCATGAGCCAATCCGGCGGTGCTGTCTTTTGGGAGCTGGCACCAACCACGGCACTTGAAAGTCAAATAATCAACGCAACCAATGCAATCGGAAAATAGGCGAAAGTGATCGATCCAAGCCGAGTGAAGGCGATTTGTTTTGACGTAGATGGTACGCTGAGTGATACCGATGATGAATGGGTCGCTCAGGTCGAAAGGCGTCTGCGCGCTTTAAAAATCTTCCTTTCAATTGAAAACTTACACCTCCTGGCACGTTGGCTGGTGATGGCAACGGAAACACCGATGAACATTTTATATCGCGTGTTGGAGGTTATGAGCCTGGATGATCATTTTGCTCCACTATATGAAAACTTGATCCGGAGACGTAAATTTTCTCAAACACCCTTCTGGCTGATGAATGGAGCACAGGCGACTCTCACTGTATTAGAAAAAAAGTTTCCGCTTTCAATCGTCAGCGCGCGGGATGAATTAACCACACAGTCCTTTATCAATCAGTTCTCATTCGAAAGTTATTTTCGTGTAGTCGTGACGTCTCAAACCTGCGAGCATACCAAACCGAATCCGCAGCCGGTGCTGTGGGCGGCAGAGAAGATGGAGGTTCCTCCGGAAAATTGCCTCATGGTTGGCGATACTACGGTAGACATTCTGGCAGGGAAAGCAGCCGGGGCGCAGACCGTGGGGCTGCTGTGCGGTTTTGGTACCGAGCGCGAATTGCGCTGGGCTGGAGCGGATCTGGTACTGAAAGAACTGCCAGAGCTTGTGCATTACCTGGAATAAAAAAGAGAGGCGCGGTTCATTCACACATCAGCGCACCTCTCTTTTTTTATTTTCGATTTCTACATCAACTCAGCCAGGGCACGATAACCGATGACGTGCAGACCAATGGATTGAATGTGTTTGCGAATTTCGTCGCTCATAAAGTCTTCATAATTGGCCACACGCGCGCGCCAATCAGGGGCAATCGCGCGCAATTCAGGTGAATCTTTGGTGGGGTGGATGATGAAGTGGGTAATGCCGGGTTCGAGTTCGGATAATGTCTTCTTGGTCAATTCCCGATAGCCTTCCACCCATTCCAACGGCATACCGACCAGGTGATCGAGGAGAGGAACATTCTGCGCTTCCAATCGAGTGATCAACCCCGCGGCCAGTTTGGCAGTAAAGGGATCGAGACCGTTGGCGCGCCATTCCGCCTCGTCCATGCGGAATATCATCGGCGGCAGCTTATTTTTCTTCGCCAATTCGATGTAGCTGTTCATGAATTTGGCGACCGCGACTGACCCCATGTGAGTATCAATGTGGGTAGGTTTTAGACCAGCCTGTAAAGCGCGGTCCAGTTGGGCTTTCAATTCTAATTTTACGGCTGCGGGTTTGCCATTTTTTTGAACTTCTGCGGAGGTGTGGGGAAAGTAACCTTCTTCGTCCATCAAACCGGAGCGTCGGTCTCGGGTCGAGATTGGCCCCCAGCGATAAAACTTCCATTCACTGGTGAGGGTCAGATGCACACCCATATCGATCTTGGGATTCTTCTGACATAGATCGATGGCTGCATTCGACCAGGAACACGGGTACATGATCGCGCCGGAAGAGATGATGCCGGCTTCCCACAGGTCCGAAAATGCGTCTACATTGGCCTGGCACATGCCGATATCATCGGTGTGGATAATTACAACGCGGTCAGAATCGGCCAGTCCCAGTTTCTTCAAAACAGGGTTTGCTCTTTTAGACATGGTTACCTCCGATGGATTTTCTTTATTGTATATTTTTCTCTAAAAAAAGTATTCGATTTAGGGCAAGATTTGAAAACTGATAATGTCTGAGGCAGACTGATTCCCGGCACCGTCGCTGGCTTTGATCTCTAGGGTGTGCTTGCCGATTGTTGGCACCCAGAGATAAGTGTAAGGGGGCTGCGTGTGTGTGCCAATTTTGCTGCCGTCGATCCACCACTCAACGCTGGCAACGCTTACTTCGTCTGTTACGTCTGCATTGAGCGTGATTGCCTGACCGGTTGACTTGATCTCGCTTCCGTCAGTGGGATAGGCGATGTGAATCACGGGGGCAATGTTATCCACGGTGACCTGGATCACAGTGGTTTGAATCTGGTTGTTCCGGTCAACGACATTCAAGCGGATTGCGTACAATCCATCCAATCCGGACGTATCCCAAACAGCTAATCGACCATTTTCAATCGGAGTGCTCCCTGAATTGCCGACTTGCTGCCAGCTTTGCGGGTTGATCCCCTGACCTACCTGAATGGAATAAGAAGCAAAATTCAGGGCTGCTGCCGTGCCGCTGATGACCACTTTACCGGCAACTGGTGTAAAGAGCGCAGGACTGGTGATTTGTACTGAGGGGTTGGTCTGCGCCATCGAAATGGCATCATATCCTTGCGGTGGAATCGGCAAGTTGGCAGTTTTGGCCCAATCACGCAAATTGGCCGGTACGTTCATGTAAACACGATCTTCGATCAATTCCGCGGGTGTAAATACCGTCGCCAGAAGGCCGGTCTCGCGGTTGACACCCAGCTTCACGTATAGAGTATCCGCCTGGGTTGGTTCGTTTCCGCTCAAAAAGACGTCGCTGTATAGATTGGGGCAAATGGCTGTAGGCAGCATCCCCGATGGGGAGCATACCTGAATTGAACTGACATCAGCCGGCTGCGGCCATGAGCTGTCGGGTAAATTCTGGCTGGAGTATTGGATCAGCGCATGCCAGAGGCCGGCAGACATACGTACATTGAGCGGGTTGGTCCTGGCAGTGGCTTCGTCTTCTCCCATCCAGGTGAGCACGAGCCGGTCAGGCGTATAGCCGACAGTCCAGACTTGATCCCTTTGAGAGATTTGCCCCGTTTTCACTGCCGCATTCCGACCAATTTCAAAGACATTGGGATGGCCCATACTCGTCCAGAGCGCTGTTTCATCACTCAGCACGTTATTGATCAGGTAAGTCAGCGAATGGCTGAGCACTGACTGGGTTGCGAAGGTGGTATTGTCGACCAGAGTTTGCCCGCTGGTGGAGCTTACTTTAAGCACTAAGACGGGCTCGATCTTACCGGTTGAAGAATTCAGCGTGCCGTTCTTATCCCCCCCGGCTGCGAGGGTCGCGTACGCCTGAGCGATTTCGAGAAGTGAACTATCGCCGCCGCTGAATAGCAGGCTGGCAGTGGCAGAAGTTTGCCGTGGAGAAGAGAAGCCGGTAGCATCCGCTAATGTCCAGACTGTTTGCGGATCCATTTGCTCCATTAAGGCGGCAAAGGGAACCATGTAATCATTTGCCAGGGCGGTGCGTACGTTCACCGGCCCGTGGAAAGCGCCGTCAGGGTTGACCTGATTGGTGAGGTCAGCGGGAAGCATTGAGGGAACATCCCATTCCAGTGAAGCGGGTGAAGTGCCCCGGGCAAATGCAGTCAGTGCGACGAATGGAGAAACTAGTGAGCCGGGTTGGTAACTCACTGGCAGGCTGCTCCCAGCCATGGTATTAGGCGCTGAGTAAGCCAGGACCTGACCGGAGTGGGGATCCATGATCAAGCCGGCAGCGCTCAAGTTGCTGCCTTTCCAGGCAAAGCTTTGCGTGGGCAATAAATTTGCTGCTGCACAAACAGTGGTATCCGCCGCGACACCGGATGAGATATTCGCGGATTCGATTTGCAGCAACTGGCTGCGGGCGGTACAAATCAGCTGCGCCTGCAAGTCAATATCCAGCGTTGTGGTGACGGTCAGACCGCCGCGTTCGACCCGATCTTGCCCCAATTCTTTTTCGAGTTGGTCCTTAACCAGATTCAGGAATGCGTTCGAACCGCTCTCTTTTTCGGCAGGGGTAGGGTAGAAGGTCAGTTTTTCACTTTTGGCTGCGGCAAATTCATCAGCACTGATGATGCCAGCATCGGCCAGGGAGGCAAGCAGTTTCTGCTGATTTTCAAGCGCGGCCGTGGGAGCATCGATTGGATTGAGGGCAGGAGCTTCCATTAGGCTCACCATCAAGGCTGATTCAGCCAGATCCAGCTGAGAGGCTGACTGATGCAGGTAGAGTTGAGCGGCGCTGTCGACCCCATAACTCAGGTGGCCCAAATAAACGCTGTTGAGATACCACTCCAAAACCTGGGTGCGCCCGTATTGCCGGACTACCTGGCTGGCAAGGATTCTCATGCGCAAGGTTGTGCGGGTAGAGTCCTGTTCATTGGGCAGCAGCAAAGTCTTCACCAGCCGTTCGGCGATGGTTTGCGGCTGATTCTCGGAATCGAACAACGAGGATGCACCAGAACTTGACCAGAACGTCGGGTCGAGAATTGCAGGAGTGAGGCGGGTTAGCTGAAGACTGAAATGGTCGGCAGTGTCGGGATTGACGCTCAAGAAATGGCGGGTGACGCCAGTGTTTTCGAGAGTGGCGAGAACCTGGCTGCCGCTTCTATCCAACAATGTGGTCGGCTGCAGGAATTCGCCATTTTGCCGGTCGAGCAGCACGAGAATTTGTTCAATCGAAGGCAGGTCTTGAGTGAGCGAAGCATAATACAAACCACCAAATAAAAAAGTACCGCAAATGAGAATGGCGGTCGCGGCTAACACCAGCCGGGCGATCCCCCCAGAAAAAGAGCTCGCTTTCCGGTTGGATTCCTGCCGGAGATGCCTTCTTCTTTTGACCAGGAGATAAACGTTGTGGCGCTGCACGATAGTGGCTACTTTTGGGTGGGCAAAACAGTGGGGGTGATTGTACTTGTCGGACTGGCGGTTTCTGTCAGGGTTGGCATAGGAGAGGGTGTGGAGGTATACAACAAAGCCAGTTGTTTTTGCGCATTCATGCGTAATTTATAGGGGAGGGGATTACCGCTGTAATCGAGAGCTGCCTCAAAATCGGTAATAGCGGGGTCGATTTGATTTAATCCAAGATGTGCCACGGCATGCCAGTAGATCAATATTGCCTTCTGCACATCCGTAACGGCAAACTTCTGGGTGTAATCGAAATCATTGTATGCGCTGCCGGCCAAATCTTCTGCCAGTTGGACTCTGCCGATACCAAGGTTGCCGTCGAAGTTGTTATAGTCGATGCGTAACACGGCATTGAAATCTGCGCGTGCTGAAACAGTATTCCCTGAGTCGAGTTCGATATCTGCTCTGAGCAAGAAAGCTTCGATAGATTTATTGTTGGTTTGCAAACTGTCATTCACCATTGCCAGTGCCTTAACTGAATCTCCGCTCTCGTAGTAAGCGCGTGCCAGCAGAATTTGTGAACTGATATTGGTGGGTGAATTTGTCAGCACGGTCAGCAGCGGGCGGATGGAATCCGCAAAGTCTCCGTTCGCCTGCAGCACCTGGGCCCAAACCTGGTAAACCGGTATGAGAGAACGGTCAAACGCATTGGCTTTTTTGACCGCTGCCAGCGCTTCATCAAGATTGCCTTTCGTCAGGTAGGCTTTGGCACGATCAAGTTCTACCACTGCGTTATTCGGGTTGCTGCTGTCGAGTTTAGCCAGCCAATCCAGGGCAGCGTCGGGATTATTTTGCTGCAAACTAAGGTTGGCTAACTCGAAATAGGCTTGCATCAACTGCGGATCCAGGCTGATGGCTTTTTTCAGGGTGACAGAAGCAGCTTCGATTTTTGCAGGAGAGCCGTAAAGGTCAACCTGGGCTTCACCCAGATAGGCGGGCGCAAAGTTAGGAGCTATCTTGACGGCACTTTGATAAGCCGACTGCGCATTTGCGTAATCTCCCTGAAACCGGTATACATCGCCCAGATGATAATAGACATCGGCATCGTCAGGTTCGATGGCGAGTACTTGTTTGAAATATTCAATCGCTCCTGCCCAATCCCCTTTTTCGTAAGCGTGCATACCGGCATTATAAGCTTCCACCCGGTTATGCGGAGTAGCCACGTAGATGGGAGTAGGAGTAAAGGTAACGTCCAGAATTATCGAATAAGCAGCGGGACCGGTTGACGTGGCAGTAGGAATGGGAGTTTCGGTCTCTGTTGGCAAGGGTGTAATCGTCCAGTGTTTGATTGGCGAGGGATTAGCGGCTTTTGGCGGGTTCAAAGCCTGATATATGCCAAAACCGAAGATGGTAAGAATAATGATTCCGAGTAATGAATAAATTGCAATACTGGACCGCAGGCCGCGTGGACCGTGGGATTGTTCGGCAGCTAATTCCAGGCTGGTTTTCCAGGGGATGAAAGGAGGGTCTGCTGGGGCCGAGGACTGGAGAGCAGGGGTTTTTTCGCCAAGCATGCGCAACCCGAGGGCGGCTTCCTGATTATCAGGCTCAAGGACAAGCACCTCACGCAGACAATAGATGCGCTCTTTGCTCGTTTCGACTGCGGCACTCATCCATAGCCAATAATTCACATTCTTGCGATCGATTTTCAGCAATTGAGAAAAGACCTCGCGTGCTTTACTCAGTTCATCTGCCTGGAGGGAAGAGATCGCTTGCGAATACAATTCTTGCTCTGGGATCATAGTTTGAGTTTAGCATAGGCTCGAAAGCTGGGCAAGATTATTCAGGTATAATGCAGAATATGAATACAAGAAAAATCATACGACTTCTGTCGTTATTTAGTTTGTGTGTCTTTTTAGGCGCATGTAACCCGGTTTCTCAAACGCAGACGCAAGGTGACTTCAATAAAAAAGCCCTGACTCCTTATTTCACAGCTACCATTACTCCGACGATTACCCCTACTTTACCGTCAGCCCCGACGGTCACTTTGGTTCCCACTGTAACCGCGACGCCGACGATCTATGTAATTAAGGGGAGCGAAACCCTTTGGACGATCGCAGCCAAAGCCGGGCTCACCATCGCCGAGATTGAAGCGGCAAACCCGGGGATTAATGCCTATTCACTGAAGGTCGGCATGAAAATTGTTGTCCCGGCAGCTTCTGGCATAGGGGGAACTCAGGAAGCGGCTACTCCGACAGCAATTCCGGTGGCCGTCTCCGCTCCGAAATGCACTCCCTCTTTGACTGGGGGCGAATATTGTTTTGCGGTTGTAGACAATCAGCAGAGTTTCACATTGCAAAACTTGACCGCTCAATTTATTTTGACCGATAACCAGAGCGGAGCCACTCAGGTGCAGCCGGTGCTGCTGCCTTTGAACCATCTGACCGCTGGCAGCAGCCTGCCCCTGTTCGCTTACTTTCCCCCGCCTGTGGCGTCTTCATTCAATATTCAGATTCAGATCTTAAGTGCATCCCCGGATACGACGACCGGGTCGACTTACCTTGCCTTGCAGGTGAGTTCGCAAACTAAGATTACCGCCGACGGACTATCGGTAGAAGTAACCGGGACAGTCAAAGTGGCATCCGCAGCTTCTCGATTCTGGATTGTTGCGGTAGGGTACGACAAACAGGGAAATGTGGTTGCCGTCAGACAGTTCGATAAAACCGCTGCGCTCACTGCGGGAACGCCTTCAGATTTTAGCGTATATCTCTATAGTGTCTCGGGTGACATTGACCATGTCACTGTTTTTGGGGAAGCTGCTCCGTAGATCATTTGACCCCCCAGACCAAATAACTTCCTGAGACGCATACCGGTTGAGACCCTTTTTCATCCAGACAGATTTGGTAGATGAGAATTTCCCCATTATTTAAATTTTCCATCGCCGGCACGACCAACGCTGACCGGCCATCCATGCCGGTTGCCGGGAAAGCAGCGGTATATAGCGATTTATCCGGCAGAGTGATCGTCAATTTGGCGGTGATGTTGGTGACGGGTTTCTGATCCTCTTTGCGCAAGACTAAAATATCGAATTTCTGAGCGTCGTTTCGGGTCACTTCTTGATACTGCATATTGGCCTGCAGGAGGACAGTATCCGGAGAAATACTTTGGGTGGGAGTATCCGTTCCATCTGTTCCACCAGTCTGGTTGATGTACTGGCTGCCTAGAGGAGCCATTCTTACTTTGTCATCGTCGGCTGCCTTCGTATCATAATCCAGGCAATAGTTTTCAAAACATTGGCGGTAAACATCGGTGTCAAACTGAAAGACTTCATTGATTGGTTCACCGGAATAGTCCAAACCGCCGTGGCTGGCGATCAATTTATCGAAATCCAGAGGCACGTGAAAGCCTTTTTTCCCGCTGACCGGGTAAAAAACGACGCCTTGCGAACTATCGTATTTTTGCAGTCCGGGTGTCCCCTGAATCATGTTTAAGAGTATGGGTAATTTACGCAGTTTCGCCTGGCTCAGGTTATTGGTTGGAGCGTAGACCACCGCATTTTGGTAGACCTGTTCTTCAAAGCCGTCAGCAGCGATATACGGTTGTGTCAAAGGAGAGCCAATCACCGAAACATCGCCCATTTTCGCAAGGCCGGCCAGAAGCGGCTGATTTTCAGACGGTTTTTCACTAATCGAAACGGCTGCGTCCACTGAGGCAACATAATTACATTCGGTTTTGCAGGTGAAAGCCCCATATGCCATCAAATGCACTGTTCCGTCTGGATCGCTGAATTTCTTATAGAAGCCAATATTCTCAAAATATTGTTCGATGCGTTTCTGAGAATAATTCATGCGCGCCTGGGTAAGCGGCTTACCTGCGTATTTTTCACCAGAAAGCTGATCGTACAAGGGCAAAAACTCAGCATAAATCGTATACCCATCGACAACCTTGCTGCCGCTCTGGGTTGGAGCCTGTGAGGGTGAATCGTGGATTCCCATTTGCTTCCCCAGAGAGTAAAGCGAGAAACGGCTGGCATCGGTTACCAGTGGATTCAGGCACAGCAGGGCATTGACGGTGTACTGGCACTGATCCGTCTCTTGGGTAAAGCTTTCCGAGATGGCCGGGCCGAGAATTTCTTCCCCTCCCAGTGTTTGATAAAACTCCCGGAAGCTGGGAGCCACCTGGTATGTGGTATTTCCGCTGACACGGCTTTGAGCACTCCCGCAAGCATTGAGAAACAGACCGAGGAGTATAAAGCAGGTGAGTGGCAGCAAAGACCGATGTTTCATAATTGAGCGACCTGTACCCTGTCAAACCTCATTCTATGAATTCCTTGCCTTGATGGTAAAGTAAAAACCTATGGCTGAAGTAATACTTTTACGTTTGACGGGGCACCTAACTCCAAATCAACGTGAACGATATTAACCCTTTGTAATTATACGAGATTCAAAGGGAATGTGACATTTCAAAAATGTTTGGGGATCGAGGTTCGAGGCGCTAGAAGGCAGAAACAAACAAAGCCTGATCACGGTGAAATTAGGCAAACGGTTTTTCTTCAGTGGTAGAATTTCTTAAGAATCCATGCGATGGAGGAGAATATGACTGAAGTTGTTATCGTAGATGCGATCCGCACACCCATCGGCGCTTTGGGGGGTATTTTAGCGCGAGTCCGCCCTGATGATATGGGGGCCTCTATTCTCAAGGCACTGATCGAACGAAATCAGCTCGATGCCAAAGAAATTGAAGAAGTCTACTGGGGCTGCGCCAACCAGGCCGGAGAGGATAACCGCAACGTAGCACGGATGTCGACCTTACTTGCCGGTATTCCGACCAGTGTTGCGGCCGTAACCGTCAACCGTCTATGCGCCTCAGGGCTGACCGCGGTGAATATGGCCTATCGGGCTATTCGCAACGGCGACGGTGAGATCTACCTGGCAGGTGGAGTTGAAAGTATGTCGCGAGCCCCTTATTCTTTTCCCAAAGCCGAGCAGAGTTTTGCTTTTGGCAATCTCACGGCTTATGACACCGCATTGGGGTGGCGTTACCCAAATCCTCGTATGAAGGAGCTTTACGGCACAGATGCTATGGGCGAAACAGCGGAAAATATTGCGGCGCAAACGGGTATCTCCCGCGCCGCGCAGGATGAATTCGCGTTGGAAAGTCACCGCCGTGCCATTGCAGCCATGGATTTCGGAAAATTCGCCGAAGAGATATTGCCGATATCCATTCCGCAAAAAAAAGAGGCAGTGGTCGTGGTCAGCCAGGATGAGCGTCCGCGGCGGGATACAAGCCTTGAGTCCTTGAGCCGATTGAAACCGGCTTTTCGCGAAGGCGGTTCCGTGACGGCAGGCAACTCCTCCGGGATGAACGATGGAGCAGCCGGGTTGGTACTCATGAGTGACAAAAAGGCTGCCTCGCTGCGAATCAAGCCGCTGGTGAGGGTCGTAGCCTGCGCCGCGGCTGGCGTGGAGCCGCGCTTGATGGGGCTGGGTCCCATCCTCGCGACTCGCAAAGCTTTAATCCGCGCCGGATTGCAGCCCTCTGATCTTAGTTTGATCGAACTGAATGAAGCTTTTGCCGTTCAGACATTGGCAGTCATGGCGGAACTTGGCTTGAAGCACGAGATTACCAATGTGAATGGCGGTGCGATTGCCCTTGGTCATCCTTTGGGCTGCTCGGGAGCGCGAATTCTAACAACCCTGGTTCACGAAATGAAGCGGCGCGCCACTGCCATGCCCCGTCCATTTTATGGGTTGGCCACCCTATGTGTTGGGGTAGGGCAGGGTGAGTCAACTATCGTGGAGTGGATTGGAGATTGAAACCAAATTTTTATGGTATCATCAACGTGCTCAGGTGCTTGTGAAGTTTTATTGGTGAAAAAGATTCACCTGACACTTTTCGAGACCTGACCCGCGTCAGATAATAAATCTGAATAAGCAGATGTATTTGTATCTACCGAGCATGATCAATTTCACTTAAGGAGGTACGAATGCCCGTTAAGGGTCGTGTCACAGTAAGCGAAGTTTATTGTAAGGGCTGCGAATTATGTGTCAATGCCTGCCCCCAGCAAGTGTTAGGTCTCTCCACTGACCACATTACAACCAAAGGGTATCACCCGGCAGTCTTGATTGCCGAAGGATGTACTGGCTGCGGAATTTGCGCTGTTGTTTGCCCAGAAGCAGCCATCACTGTCTACCGTGAAAAGACCGGCGTTAACCGGATCCCTGCATAGGAGGCTTTTGCATGGCAAGAGAGATGATGAAAGGGAACGAAGCGGTCGCCGAAGCAGCTATTCGAGCTGGCGTGACTGGTTATTTTGGTTATCCAATCACTCCACAGACCGAATTACTCGAATACATGGCCAGGCGGATGCCTGAATTGGGACGCGCGTTCGTTCAAGCAGAAAGTGAACTGGCAGCTATCAATATGGTCTACGGCGCTGCCTGCACCGGTCAGCGGGTGATGACTTCTTCGTCAAGCCCCGGTGTTAGTTTGATGATGGAAGGTATTTCTTACATTTCGGGAACTGAACTGCCGGCTGTAGTGGTGGATGTCATGCGTGGTGGACCCGGATTGGGAAATATTGCTCCTGCCCAGGGTGACTACAATCAAATTGTCCACGGCGGCGGGCACGGTGAATATCATGCCATCGTACTGGCTCCAGCCAGTGTGCAGGAATCTGTAGACATGATGAGTACAGCTTTTGACCTATCAGAAAAATACCGCTCGGTCGTGGTCGTTCTGACCGATGGTTCCATTGGTCAAATGATGGAGCCTTGCGAGATGCCAGCATTTATACCTTTAAAAACAGTCTTCCCCGATTGGGCTACCACAGGGGCTGAAGGACGCAGCAAACGCATCCTCACCTCGATCAATCTCGACCCGGCTGCTCAGGAAGTGACGAACTTCCGCTTGATGCGGCGCTGGCAGCAGATCGAAGCCAATGAGATACGCTACAAAACTTATTTTATGGACGATGCCAAATTTGCCGTCACAGGTTTTGGTTCCTGCGGTCGTCTGGCTTTATCTGCCGTACGGGCTGCACGTGCGGAAGGTATCCCGGTTGGGCTGATCCGGCCCATTACGGTGAGCCCATTCCCGACCCAACTCTTCGAAGACCTCAGTAAGAAACTGGATGCCTTATTAGTGGTAGAAATGAATAACGGCCAAATGCTGGAAGATGTTCTGCTGGCCACGCACAATCAGATCCCCGTGGAGTTTTATGCCCGTATGGGCGGCGTGGTGCCTTTCCCGGATGAAGTACTTGCAGAGATTCGCCGGGTCGCCAAAGGATCACTGGATCTAAGCGGACATCCGCGCGACCGCTGGCTGAAACATATGGCCGAAAAGAATTTATAAAGGAGCGAACCATGGTGGATTACGATATTGAAACAGAAACTCTGGTTTATGAACGCCCCGATAGCCTGACTGATATCAATACACATTACTGCCCCGGATGTACTCACGGTGTGCTGCATCGTTTGATAGCTGAAGTTCTCGATGAAATGAACTTGAAGCAAAAAACCATTGGTGTCGCTTCTGTGGGCTGCTCGGTTTTCTCTTACAACTATTTCGACTTTGATTTCGTGCAAGCCCCCCACGGGCGCGCGCCTGCTCTGGCTACCGGTATAAAACGAGTTTTACCTGAACGAACTGTATTTACCTATCAGGGGGACGGCGATCTCGCCTCCATCGGAATGGCTGAAATTATCCATGCCGCCACTCGCGGTGAGAATATTTCGGTGTTTTTCGTCAACAATACCAATTACGGCATGACGGGCGGCCAGATGGCGCCAACCACCTTACCCGGTCAGAAGACGACCTCTTCTCCAAATGGTCGTGATGTGGAATCACAGGGATATCCAATTCGTGTAGCGGAGTTAATCTCTCAACTGGACGGCGCCAGTTATGTGGTACGACGCTCTTTGGACGACCCCAAGAATATCCGGCAGGCCAAGAAAGCCATTCGCACCGCATTTGAAGTACAGCAGCGCGGACTGGGATTCTCAATGATCGAGCTGCTCTCCATTTGCCCGACCAACTGGGGTATGACCCCTGTTTCGGCTTTGCATTGGCTCGAAGAGAAGATGATCCCATATTATCCTCTTGGCGATTATAAAGTCCACCCGGCGATTGCCGAGATTAAGTTCTAAGGCGGAAAAATTATGCAGACAGAGATTATCATTGCCGGTTTTGGTGGGCAGGGAGTTCTTTTCTGCGGCCAGTTGCTGGCATACGCAGGGATGGATGAGGGTAAAGAAATCACCTGGATTCCTTCTTATGGCCCTGAAATGCGTGGCGGCACAGCCAATTGCACGGTAGTTATCTCAGATGAAGAGATCGGCTCCCCATTCGTGCACAACCCTCAAGCGGTCATCGCCATGAATCTGCCCTCGTTAGATAAATACGAACCGTTAGTCAAACCGGGCGGAGTTCTGGTGATCAATTCCTCCATGACGGATCGTAAAGCCACCCGTACTGACATCAAAGTAGTGGAGATCGCTGCAAACACAGAAGCAGAAAAATTAGGCGACCAACGTATGGCTAACATGGTCTTACTCGGGGCATTGCTCGCAAATTTGCCTGTTTTACCGGTTGAGTCCATTCAAAAAGCCCTGAAAGCCCACCTTCCTGAAAGGCATCAGAAATTACTTTCGAAGAACTTTGATGCGCTGCAAGAAGGGGCTAAATATATTCCATAAAACTCAAAAAAGCAGGAAAGTTCTTTTTCCTGCTTTTTTACTTGTTCTCTCCGATAACGAGTGATATAATAACGCTTCGCGCCGTCAAGACGGCAAGAAAATTTACGCAAGGTGTATAAAATGAGCGATTTACTGAAAGCATATGATTCCCCAGAAAACCCCAACATTCCGGCTCTGCATACCGGAGATTCTGTTTCTGTCCATGTGAAAATCAAGGAAGGCGCACGCGAACGTATTCAGGAGTTCAAAGGCGTCATCCTGTATATTCACAATAAAGGAAACAATTCCAGCTTCACGGTACGCCGTGTGGCTAGCAATGGTATTGGCGTGGAACGAACCTTCTTACTGCGCAGCCCGCGTATTGATAAGGTTGTGGTGGAACGCAATGGTAAAGTCCGCCGCGCCCGTCTATACTTCTTGCGCGATCGCTCTGGCAAGAGTGCCCGCCTCAAACAGAAATTTAATTAATCTTTCTGCTATTGCTCATTACAGGGTGCAGCCAAACGGCCGCGCCCTTTGTTCTGTTAATTGACCTGGAGAATTGACCAATGAATCGCCCGCTCATCGGTATTACCACGAATCCATTTATGCCAAAGAATAGCCAGCTATCTGATAAATTGGCGCATACATATTGCAAGGCGGTGCAGGCAGCCGGCGGCATTCCGCTGATGCTGCCCACAATTATATCTGCGGAGGAAATTGCCCAATTGCGCGATCATCTGGATGGAATATTGCTTTCAGGTGGTGGAGATGTTGCCCCGGGACGATTTCCCGAAGCGGACACGGGTTTAAGCGAGGATGTTTCAGAGCAGCGCGATGAATTGGAACTGGCTCTGGTGAACTTGAGCCTGCGAACGAATTGGCCGCTGCTGGGAATTTGCCGGGGGTGCCAGGTAATCAATGTGGCATTAGGCGGTACCTTGTATACCGATATCCCAACGCAAGTAAATTCACCCCTGGTTCATAACTCTGCACGCGAGTTAGGGCGCGACTATTTAGCGCATGAGGTTACAATTATTATTGGGACTGATCTAGCGGCGATATTAGGAGAGTTTACTCTAATGGTGAACAGCTTTCACCACCAATCCGTAAAACAGGTAGGCGCTGGACTGCGCGTCAGTGCGAGAGCCAGCGACGGTCTGGTGGAAGGATTGGAACTGCCCGGTCAGCGTTTTTTCTTAGGGGTGCAGTGGCACCCTGAATGTCTGCCTCTGCTGAAAGAACAGCAGGCGCTTTTTGAAGCATTTATCCAATCAGCGCGGAGCGACTGAACGATGGAGAATTCATGACTCATGAGCCGGTGAAAATAGGTGTTTTCGATTCAGGGCTAGGCGGTCTGTCAGTGCTGCGCGAAATTCGCAGCCTATTGCCTGCCCAACCGGTGCTTTACCTGGGCGATCAAGCCCACGTGCCCTATGGGGTGCGTCCGCTGGATGAAGTACGGCGTTTTTCCACCGAGGTAGTTAAATTCTTGACTGCCAGGGGAGCCAGGTTAATCGTAGTGGCTTGCAATACCGCTTCTGCCGCAGCCTTAAAATCCTTGCGCGAACAATTTCCAGACGTGCCTTTCGTGGGTATGGAACCTGCAGTCAAACCTGCAGCCGAACAGACACGCAGCGGGGTGGTGGGAGTGTTGGCTACCTATGCAACTTTCCAGGGCGAGTTGTACGCCTCGGTGGTCGAACGCTTTGCCGGTGGAGTGAAGCTGCTGCAAAGTCCCTGCCCGGGGTTAGTGGCTGAGATTGAAAAAGGCAACTTGGACGGCAACGAAACCCGCGCAATCTTGAAACACGAACTTGACCCCATGTTGGCTCAAGGCATCGATACGGTAGTTTTGGGCTGTACTCATTATCCTTTTGTGATTCCGCTGATTAAAGAGATCGTCGGCCCTGATGTACGCGTCATCGACCCCGCGCCGGCAGTCGCCCGCCAAACAAAGCGCTTGCTCATTGAAAATGGCTGGCTGGCAGAGGGTAAAGGGAAGGCGACTGTGGTTTACTTTACCACGGGCATCCCAAATGAAATGAGTAAGTTATTGCCGCTGTTGGTAGGCGAGATGGGCACAGTTCAAAAGGCCACCTGGGTCAACGAATCATTGGTTTGACCATTATTTACCGGCAGGATGATAAAATCATCTCACTGAGTCTGGTAAGGGAGTATGGACGATATGGAACAAAAGAAAGTACTTTTAATCGGTTTTGGCAATGTAGCGCGGGCATTAGCGCGTTTGCTTGAGACGAAGCAGGAAATTCTGAAGGCTCAGTATGGGTTTTCTACCCGCGTGGTCGGGATCGGGACCGCCCATCACGGCATGGCACTCGCGCCCGCTGGTTTGGACGTGGAAAAAGCCAATGCGCTGGTGACAGCAGGAAATTCGCTTGATTCGCTTTCCGCTAAACCCCTGCCAGCTTCTATTTTTGATTTGATCAATGCCAGCGGCGCGGACGTGCTCTTTGAGAATTCACCGGTTAACCATCTGACCGGGCAGCCTGCGAT
>Ga0224522_1000229_pt1 | contig 24554 bp, 19 predicted proteins | sample CFST25metaG_FD_182733 | JGI IMG/M metagenome (GOLD analysis project Ga0224522, IMG submission 182733) | Peat soil microbial communities from Stordalen Mire, Sweden - C.F.S.T25 | ecosystem: Environmental > Terrestrial > Soil > Wetlands > Peat | place: Sweden: Norrbotten County, Stordalen Mire...
AACTCGACGTTCCTGAAGAAGGTGGAGGTTTAATTTGACTAATTTAATTGATCAACCAAGATATGTCTGCGCATTAGGTGCGATGCAGACCGTAAGTTCGATTGAACGGGCTGTACCGATTTTACACGCAGGGCCAGGTTGCGGCGCAAAGCTGTCTTTAGGCATGACCGAAGGTAACGGAGGCCAAGGTTCGGGGTACATCTCGTATCATATATTCCCTTCCTCCAACATCAGTGAAAAAGAGGTTATTTTCGGGGGCGAAAAAAGACTTAAAGAAACAATAGAAAATGCGCTTAAAGTAATTGATGCTGACTTCTTCGTGGTCTTAACGGGATGCGTCTCTGAGATCGTGGGCGACGACGTTCAAGAGGTAGTGAAATCGTTTGCCAACGCCGGGAAACCGGTAATTTACGCAGAAACCGCAGGGTTTAAGGGAAACAATCTGATCGGGCATGAACTCGTGATTAATGCCATTATCGAACAATACCTCAAACCTGCGTCGGTGGTGGATAAACTGGTAAATATCTGGGCCACCGTGCCGGCTCACGATGCATTCTGGTACGGCAATTTAATTCATCTGGAAAAGCTGATTTCCGAGATAGGGCTCATACCTAACACGATTTTCGGCCCTCGAAAGGGACTAAAAACCATCGACAAAATCCCTCAGGCTTCCTTTAACCTGCTTATATCTCCATGGGTGGGACTTAAAAATGTGGAACTGTTAAAACAAAAGTTTGGCACTCCGTACCTGCATTACCCCGTGTTGCCAATCGGGCCGCAGGAAACCGGCAATTTTTTAAGAACCGTAGCGCAATTCGGCGGTATCAGCCCATCAATCGTCGAAGCCGTCATAAAAAAACATGAGGATGAGTATTACTATTTTATTGAACGTGCCGCCGACACATTTTTAGAAACCCGTTCGATTGCGCGCAGGTTTGTCACAATTGCCGATAGTCATTATGCACTGGCGGTTTCCCGCTTTCTGGTAAACGATATGGGATTGTTCCCCGCTAAACAATTTGTCATTGATGGAATCCCCGAGGAATACAAAGAGTCGGTTTCAAATTTATTTCTAAAATACAATCATGGTATTCAAGCAGAAGTGGAATTCTCAAGTGACGGGCAGGATGTCCAAGAACAAATACGTAAGACCAACTATTACGGCAGGCCGCTTATTCTGGGAAGCATCTGGGAAAAGGTGCTGGCAAAAGAACTAATGGGACATTATATCGGAATATCGATGCCTGTCAGTCAGAGGCTAATACTTGATCGTTCCTATGTAGGATATGACGGTGCATTGAGGCTTCTTGAGGATATATATTCAGTCGTTTTAGAGACTTCGATTTAAATATGGTCCGATTTACCCGTGTGTTTTTTCAGTTGGGGAGGCAAATCAAATGAGATACTGTTGAAGCTTAAAAAGCTTGTAAATATTAACAAAATAAAAAAATATAGAGGAAATAAAATGAAAAGATTAATATTGGTTATTTCAGTAATAATTATAATAGCTTCACTTTTGGCGGGTTGCTCTTCCAATTCAAATACAACGACAACCAATACCACTATGTCAGCCGCATCAACTACTCAACCTGTTAAGGTTACAACAGTGCAAGTGGCAGTGGCTAATGATTTTAACCCTTATGCCTATCTGGATGCAAACGGCAATTACATCGGGTATGAAATTGATGTACTGAAGGATGTCGATGCACTTTTACCCCAATACCAATTTAATTATCAAACCGAAAGCGACCAGTTCGTCGCACTCACTTCGAATAAGGTTGACCTTATAGCGCACGAGTGGGAAAGCAATCCCGAAAGGCAAGCGACTTATCTATTCGGCAATCAATTAGTAACTACATGGGCAGCTCATATTGTTTTCAAGGACGGCCGAACCGACATCCAAACCATCAGCGACCTTGAAGGTAAAAACGTTATGACTTTCCAGGGTTCCAATGATGCCTATTTTCTTGAAACCTACAACAAAACACATAATAATGCCATCAAGCTGACATATGTCAGTTCTACCGACGTTACTGTTTTGCTTACCGCGATACAAACCGGCACAGCAGATGCTTTTATCCTGCCACTTCGTATAGTACAGCAACTCGAAGACGGATACAATGTGAAATTGGGCACATCAGCGGAACCTGTATATAATTCAAACACTTATTTCATTTATCGTAAAAATGATGCCAGCGAGACTACGCTGCAACAAGCTGTTGACGGTGCGCTTAAAACACTCACCGATAACGGTACATTGAAAGCGCTTTCAATTCAATGGCTTGGTGCCGACTATGTTGACCCGGTTGCGATAGAAACTACTCCCGGTAGCTGATAACGAATAGGAGACAGGCGACATGACCAATATCAGTTACTTCAGCTTTAAAAGGGTATGGGAATATTTTCCGCAGCTTTTATCCCACCTGCCTACGACGCTCGTTATTGTTTTTTTTGCCTTATTCTTCGGTTTTTTGCTGGGTATATTGATTGCGGTCGTGCGCCTGTTTAAAGTTCCTGTTCTAAATCAGCTTTCGGTGGTTTACATTTCCTTTGTCCGCGGGGTACCTATTAATATCCAACTTTTTATTGTGTATTTTGGCTTGCCCTTGATTCTTTCTCCTTTATTCTTACCGTTGGGCATCGACCTTAACCGGGTAGGTCCGATTTACTTCGTTATCGCTACCTATGCGTTCAGTACGGCGGCCTTTATTTCAGTAATCATTTCCGCATCAATTTGGGGTATCGATAAAGGACAAACAGAGGCGGCTTTGTCAATCGGAATGACGAGGCCGCAACTGTTTCGCCGGATTATCGCCCCGCAAGCACTCCATATCGCGCTGCCAGAGTTTGGAAATACGACGGTTTCTACTTTAAAGAATACATCCCTCGCTTTCACCGTCGGTGTCGTTGACATGGTGGGTGTTATTTCGGCAATTGCGGCAAGAACAAAGCATTCTCTTGAAGGATACGTTGGAGCTGCCATCATTTACTTTGTATTGTGTACTTTATTGGAACGAGGCTTCTCTTTCGTAGAGAAAAAATACAGGGTCTTTAAGTAAAAGAAGAAGGGACTTTATTGTACAGGTTTGATTATCTTTTTTTCATGCATGAATTATGGGTAGGTGTTACATACATCCCTATCACGCTGTTGTTATCAATTGTCCCTTTGATTATCGGGCTTATCGTCGGTACTCTGTTTGCGATTTGCAGAATTCAGAAAGTCCGTGTTATTGACCGCATCATTCAAGTATACGTGGTACTATTGCGCAGCATTCCCATCGTGTTGTTAATGCTGATGCTGTATTTCTTCTTTACGTACGGCATCGATGAAATTGCCGGATTTTATCATCTGCCTTTTCGTTCTTCGCAGGTGTCCCCAATAACATTAGCTTTTATCATCCTGAGTTTTGTATCCGTTGCTTTCTTATCTGAATCTGTTCGAACGGCTTTACAATCAGTCCAAAAAGGACAAATCGAAGCGGCGAGGTCCGTGGGAATGACTACTACGACTATCTATCGTCGCATAATTATTCCGCAAGCGCTGCCTGTCGCTATTCCAATTTTGGGCAACACCTTTATCGGACTCATTCAAGGCACCGCTCTTCTTTATCTAATAGGAGTAACGGACTTGATAACCGGTGTAAAAATCCAGGCAAACGGAAATTACCGCTACGTAGAAGCTTATATCGCGGCTGCCATCGTCTACTGGGTACTATGCATTGCCGTTGAACAGGGCATTCGGTTGTTATCGACTCGAGTGAATTATCTCGTGAAGGGGTAAACAGTTGATTGAATTAAAAAATATACATAAATCATTCGGCCACAATCATGTTTTAAAAGGTATTGATCTGAGTGTTCTCGACGGAGAAGTTGTTGTTATTCTCGGCCCATCCGGCTCGGGAAAAACCACATTACTGCGCTGTATCGATTTTCTTGAGCGCGCTGACGAGGGCGAAATCACTGTCGGTGATACCCATGTGAATATCAGACACGCAAAAAAACAACAAACTTTGGCACTTGTTCGTAAAACAGCCATGGTCTTTCAGCAGTACAATTTGTTCAAAAATAAAACCGCTTTGGAGAATGTTATCGAAGGACTGATTGTTGTGCAAAAGGTTGAAAAACAGGAGGCGTTGGAACGAGGGCGTAACTTACTTGAGAATGTGGGGTTAGGGGATAAGTTCGATGCATATCCATCACAACTTTCAGGCGGGCAGCAGCAGCGCGTCGGCATTGCACGTGCTTTAATCCTCAATCCGGAAGTCATCCTTTTCGATGAGCCCACCAGTGCTTTAGACCCCGAGTTAGTCGGTGATGTACTGATATTGTTGAAAAAAATCGCCCACCAGGGAATGACCATGATTGTGGTTACTCACGAGATCGATTTTGCAGTCGATGTTGCTACGAAGGTGGTTTTTATGGATGCCGGACTGATTGTAGAACAGGGTCTACCTGATGAAGTTATATCTCATCCTAAAGAAGAACGAACCAGGCAATTTTTAAGAAGACTACTACCGGAATCCAGTTATTCGATATAGATAGAGGGACAAAAGTTATTAAATTTTGTTTGGTTTATAGGTCAGATTACAAATATATCGGAGAGAAGGTAAGCGATGGCGACAGAAAAACAGGAAAACTTAACCGGAAACGGAGTGCAAATCCTCCCAAAACAAGAGACAAATACGGGAGACCGATATTCGGGAATAAGAGAAAGCAGACCGTTCACCTATAGCGATTGCGGCGGTAACAGTGTTCAATTAGCCGGAGAATTTAGAAAACGATGTCTGAAGATGGCCGACCGGAGTTTCAGCCAGGGCCTGCAATGCCAACAGATTAACAGCATGTCGGCATTGATGTCCATGGATGATTCAGTATTTATTGTGCACTCCCCACAGGGTTGTGCCGGCTGCTCGTCCATGGCAAGTGACTTGTATCGAGTTGGCCAGGCGCACCGCGGAGTTAGATTTATTAAAAACGTTAAACTGATCGTGACAAATTTGGACGAAAGAGATATCGTACACGGCGGGGAGAATAAACTAAAGGAGGCTATTCTCCTGGCGTATTCACGCTATTCTCCAAAATTGATTTTTATTTTTACATCCTGCGCATCTGGAATTATCGGGGACGACGTTGATTCTATCGCGGCTGAGGTACAGAAACAAATCAGTTCAATTATTGTGCCCATTCATTGCGAAGGTTTTAAATCAAAAATAGCAGCTTCCGGATATGACACGGCCTTTATTTCGATTCGGCGGTATATTCTGGGTAACCAAAAGGTGCCCAAAGAGGCGGGCTTAATTAATTTATTTGCCCCTACCACGGTCAGCTATAAGGACCAACTGGAAATTGAACGTATGCTTTCCTTGATTGGTTTGCATGCTAATTATTTTCCATTCTACAGTTCGCTGGAAAAGATAAAAAAAATAACTGCGGCTGAAGCTTCAACAGCGATATGCAAGGTCTTTGCAGATGAGTTTATGAAAGAACTGGAAAATGACTACGGAATCCCCTTCGCTCATACGGTAATGCCGATAGGCATGCGTAATACTGACACCTGGTTCAGAGGCGTTGCGGCACTAGCGGGAAAAGCAAAAGAGGCTGAGGACTACATTGCAAAAGAACATCAGCGTATAATTCCCCTGATTGAAAGTATTCGCCGCAGACTGGAAAACAAAAGAGTGTTTATCTGCGGCGGAACAGGGCGCTCATTTGCAGCCGCAGCTCTAATCGATGATTTCGGCATGAAATTGGTGGGGCTGGAAACTCCAACTTTTGATGATGACGCTCAAAAAGACATTGAATATCTTAATGGTATTCACGGCGACTATGTTATTGACATTGCTAATATGCAGCCGTTTGAGCAAATCAACCTTGTCAAGAAACTGAAACCGGATGTCTTTATCGGCGTGCCGGCATGGTCAGCTAGATTAGGAATACCCACTACTCATGTTCTGGATATGAAGCGTCCGACCATGGGATACGATGGGCTCGTGTATTTGGGTAATAAAATCGCCAACCAAATAGAAAATCCTGGATTCAATGTAAAGCTGGCCGCTCACGCGCGTCTGCCATATAAAGAATCGTGGTATAAAGACGATGCTTTCAAGTTTATTAAATCATTTGGGCAATAAAACGAGGCTTTCTAAAATTATACTATCGGTAAAAGGGAGATGCTTATGTCGAATATTACACAAAATCCGCGCGGGAATTGTGCTTTAGGTGGCGTGAACGCTGTTTTATCTGCGGTCGACCGAGTGGTTCCGATTTATCATTCGGGTCCAGGTTGCTGCATGCAGACTACAGCCGGAGAAGCTGGACAGGCGGGGGGACGAATGCCATTCTATGTCTCCAGCGTATCAACTCCCTGCACCAACATGCTGGAGAGAGATGTTGTTTTCGGTGGCACAGACCGTTTACGAGAAACGATTAAAGGCGCAGTTGAAATAATGGAAGCCGATGCATATTTTGTGCTTTCAGGTTGCACGGCAGGCATTATTGGCGATGATATTAACAGCGTAACTGAAGAGTTCAGAAAAAAGAACTTGCCGGTCTATCCTATCGAAACTCCGGGGTTTTTGGGCGAGAGTTATAGGGGTTATGAGATTGCTTTTACAGCGTTTTTAAAACATATAGTTAAACCAGCAGACAGGCAGAAGAATTTGGTTAATTTATTGGGAATCATGCCGTATCACGACCCGTTCTGGGAAGGTAATTTTGAAGAACTTACCAGGATTCTCGAAAAGTTGGGACTGCGGGTTAATACGTTTTTCACTCGCCATCAAGGGATAAAAGATATACGTGATTCTTCGGCAGCGTCTTTAAATATCATAATTTCACCCTGGCTTTTAAAAAGTGCTGCCAAGGAATACCTTGAAAGTTACGGAATTCCTTGTCTCAGGTGGCCGGGGTTACCCATTGGCGCAAGCGACACATCCGCGTTTATCCGAGCGGTGGGGAAAGCATTAAGCATCGAAAAGCAAGCCGAATCTGTTATTAAAAATGAAGAAGATTATGTTTACAGTTACCTCGAAACAGCCATTGGTTCCTTAAGTTGGAAGCAATTTGCCGTTGTAGGCGATGCGAATACAGTTGTCGGGGTTACCCGTTTCCTTGCGAATGACTATAGTTTCACGCCGGTTGTTTCAATCATTACGGACCCTGTGTTCCGGCCGGAAGATATCGAACGGATTAAAGAACAATTACGATCATTGGACTATGCCCGCCCACCTAAGATTGTTTTTGAAACCGACCAATGGAAAATTCAAAAAGAACTTGAATCTCATGAAGAAATTACATTACTGATCGGAAGCACTAATGAACGCGAATTTGCTATGCAACAAGGGATTCAATGCAATGTCATTACTTACCCCATTACCGACCGATTGATCTTTAACCGGACATATGCGGGGTATAGGGGAAGCCTCACTTTTGTAGAGGATTTGTACGACAACCTTTAGTCGGATGTTCTAAATGAATACGGACAAAACTACTGGGAAAATTATTCATGCAACTGACTCAGACCTCTCAGAGATTATGGAGCTGATTAAAAAGGTCATTCTTTCCATGAATGAAAGTGGGATTTTTCAATGGAACGACGCTTATCCGAATATTGGTGTCGTTTCAAAAGACATTAAAAAACATGAATTATATATATTAAAAATCGGAGAAAGTATCGGTGGAATAGCGACCCTAAATGAGGAAAAATCAATCGAATTTGGACAAAGTCACGTTTTCGAGCCAACCAGGAAAGAACTTATTTTACATCGGTTGGCGATTCATCCCGGATACCAGAGAAGCGGGTTAGCCAGCCAATTACTGGATTATTCAGAAAACTACGCCATAACCAAAGACTATAAATCCATTCAGCTCAGCGTGTTGTCCGGCAATTATATAGCACGAAAATTTTATGAGAAGAACAATTTTCGTGAAATCGGATCTACCTATTTTTCAGAGTGGGATGTGCGTATGGTTTATTATGAAAAAGTAATCTCATCAAGACCGCAATAGAACGTTGTCTTTTATAAATATTTACCAATGAGGCAGCCTGTATGAATATCGAAAACAATGGAGAATTTATCGCACTAGTATATCCTCACAGTCCTGCACTGGCATTAGCGGTGGTGTCTCCATAAGCCTAGATACACATTAGATTGAAATAATTCTGGAATAGTTTTAGGCTCCCTCCTGTCTCCAGCTATAGGCAATCAAGCGTATGTTACCTATAGTTGGAGATGTCTAACTCAAGTTCATGTGCTACTTCAACATTATTATAATAGCGAGAATGCTCAGACGATAGCCGAATACCTGCAAAGCGGCGGGGAATCAAACCCTAAAAGAGATTAATGAAAGGAGCCTCCCGTGAAAGGACAGAAAAAACAAACATCAAAAAGCGCGCAAAGCGCGGAAATGCCCGAAATCGGCAAAATCTCACCGGAAATCTTTACCGAAGTGATTTTCCCCCGTTTGGGCGCAAAAAGTAAGGATATCATCGTCGGGCCGCAGCACGGCGTGGATGTCGGCATTGTGACCATCGGCGACAAGGCGGTTTCTTTTACCACCGACCCTGTTTTCATCGTACCGCAGTACGGCTGGGAACGCGCCGCCTGGTTTGCCATTCATATCATTATTTCCGATTCGGTGACCAGTGGACTGAAACCAAAATACCTCTCGATCGACTTGAACCTGCCGATGGATATGACCAAAGAACAACTGCTGATCGTCTGGGATACGATTCACAAAGAATGCAAAAAACTGGGCATCACGGTGATTACCGGGCATACCGCCCGATACGAGAACTGCAACTATCCGATGGTCGGCGGGGCGACGATTGTGGGCGTTGGGGAAATGGACGAGTATGTTACCCCGCGGTTAGCCAAAGCCGGCGACAAAATCATCATCAGCAAAGGACCGGCTATCGAAGCTTCAGGGATTTTTGCCACGATGTTCCCTGCCCTGCTGGAAAAACAATTCGGCAAAGCCTTCAGTAAAAAGGCGCAGGATATTTTCTACAAAATGTCCATCGTGGAAGACGCGATGACCGCGATCAAGGTCGGCGTCAGAGAGAACGGCATCACCGCGATGCACGACGCCACGGAATGCGGCATCTGGGGCGGCCTTTATGAAATTGCCCAGGCCGCCGGACTCGGTGTGAGGATTGAAAAAGAGAAAATCGTCGTCGAGGACTGCGTTCCGGAAATCTGTGACTATTTCGGCATCGACCCTTATGCTTCGATCAGCGAGGGCACGATGATTGCTTCCTGCCGACCGCAAAAGGCCGAGGCCGTGGTGAAGGCACTGGCGAAGAAAGGCATCAAATCTTCCGTGGTCGGAGAATTAATCGACGTGAAGAAAGGCATGATTCTGGTGGAAGGCGGCCAAGAAAAGGAATTAAAACACCCTATCGTGGACCCATTCTGGCGGGCTTTTTACGACGCTGTGGCGAAAATCTGAAATACCGTGTCAAATTCTCCCTCGATACATTTATCTCGTAAGTGCTCTAAAGGTCTACAGCTTGTGCCAGATTAACAAAAGACTGCGAATGTGCTGTCGAGTTCCTACATCAGCCAAAAGCTGAGTATACATTACTTTATAAGTACTTCCACACGACTACAGCCTTCTGATGCGGCCTACGGAAACTCGAGCTAACTTCAAATAACCTATGAACTGATGAGCACATCAAATTCCCTTAATTATTTGCTAAATTCATTTCCTAATGAATCGCCCGTAACCCGAAGAAGAGTGCCAATCCGAGAACCACAGCAGCGATGATAATGACTATTACCACTCTATTTACAAGTCGCTCCAAGTGGTGGATATGCTGCTCTATGCCTGAAGCATCTATCCGTAATTGTATCTCTCCCCGCTCAGCTGTCTTCAGCATCCGATCCAACCGCTGAGGTAGACCCCCAACCAGACTTACCAGTTCTGCGCCTGCTGAGGGCAAACGGCGAAGGGCCGCTTTGATCGAATACCTCTTTTTAATTAGTCCGCGTACGCTGGATTCTAACATTGGGAGAATGTCAAAATCCGGATCCAACCCTCGGCCCAGACCTTGCGCCATGATTATTGTTTTCAGCAGCATGAAAGTATTCGAGGGAAGCTGTATTTGATTACTACGTAACACGGATAAGAGCTGCTCTAAAGTAGAACTCACACTTTCTGAGCTTTTGTGTAAGCTGGTCTTTGGTAAATGCTCCATAATAGATTTCAAGTCTATCCTGAGACTGGCTCGAGACCCTTCGCGACGCAGCTTTACCGCACCCAATTCTATAAGCGCATCTATCAGCGTGTCCACATCGCGATCCAGAATAGCTTTTACTGCGGTGGCCAAACGCCAGCGAACCTCGTCATCTACAGTGTAGACCATACCAAAATCGATTAGACCCAGTCGCCCATCAGGCTCCACAAATAAATTTCCCGGATGGGGGTCTGCATGAAAAACCTCACCTTCAAAGACCATTTTCAACCAGAGTCCTACGGCGCGCTTGGCCAATTCTTTTCGATCGAAGCCCGCTTTGTCCAGCGCTTGTACATCTAGAATACCTATCCCGTGAATCCGTTCCATGGTGAGTACCCGTGCTGTTGTAGACTCCCAAAAAATCTTGGGAATGTGTACGGTTGGGTCTTCCTGGAAAAATTGAGAGAAATATTCGGCATTGTGGCCTTCTTGAATATAGTCTGTTTCATTTTTAATAGTATTGGATACCTCTTTGACAATCCCCACAAGATCGTATTGTTGCGCTCCTTTCCAATGTTTCGTAGCCATTACTGCCGCACGGCTCAAAATTTCCATGTCTTCTTCAATCTGTTCCGGCACACCAGGTTTTTGTACTTTCGTTACTACCTCGGTTCCGTCCGCCAACGTACATGCATTGACTTGTCCGCAAGAATAAACCTGCCCAATCGATGCAATGCCAATAGGATTCTCAAATGATATAAATACTTCATCAGTTGGACGGCCCAACTCATCGCTAATTACTTTTTTCATTTGATCTATGGGCATGGGTTTCATAGAACTCTGGAGTTTTGCAAGCTCTGTGGTATAAGCCGGCGGCAGTAAGTCAGTGCGTGTCGAAAGGATTTGTCCCAGTTTTACGAAAGATGTTCCCAGCTCCTCTATAGCCATACGCATACGCTCCGGCTCGGAATAGTTCATTTTACGCCAAGGATTGCCCCGGAACATCCAACCGATCAGCCGATAATTTTGCATGCCTACGTAGTTCAGGACCTTTTCAAGCTTGTACTTGGCCAAAACCATGGCAATCTGACGGTATCTGGCGAGATGACCCTTGCGTTTAGGCTCTTGGTGTGTATTGTTCTGCAAATTCGCACCTCTATTTTAACCACTTTGGCTAAACTGTTTAAAGGTTGCCAGGAGTGTGCCCGGAGCTATGGAAGTCAATTATTTATGCGTATTATTACCGGTTATGCGAAATTGGACGATTCATTCGCGCATGTTGTTTGCGATTTAGACTTACTTTCAGAACGGACGGTATTTACAATAAATGAAATACCCCCTCAATGGTAATACGTGGGGTATTGATAGTCAAATCATAGTCCAAAGGGTTTTCCGTCACGGCATGAAAATATCTCCTGATGAACTCACGATGATTAGTGTCAGAGCGTTTAATCTTTTTTTGGCTTTCCTAACAGGCTCTTCTTCAAGACTAAAGCGTAATAACACCTCGAAGTCAGGAGGGGGATGTGTGAGGGGAGCGATGTATTTGACAGTCCGTTAAAATGTAAAGTTTAAAATAGCATAAGAACAGACTTACCATTTACGTGATTTGGATGGGTACGATGGTCAGGAATGGTTCAAGTTTGCTCGAATTTAACTATAATGGTAAAATCATCCTGACTTAAGGGATTTCCTTTCGAATATTTATCAAATTAATTACTATACGATTTGAGGAACAAACGGAATATAACACCACAGGTATTGAGATATGAAATATCGTAAGTTTGGCAAGTTGGATTGGAAAGTATCAGCGTTGGGGTTCGGGGCAATGCGTCTGCCAGTTGTCAACAAAAACCACAACAACATTGATGAACCCGAAGTAATTCGAATGATGCGTTATGCGTTCGACCATGGTGTTAATTACGTGGATTCTGCATATGGTTATCACCAAGGTAACAGTGAGGTCGTGATTGGAAAGGCCTTGAAAAACGGCTACCGTGAAAAGGTTAAGATTGCTACCAAAATACCTAGCAATGAAGTCCACTCTTATGAAGATTTCGACCGATGTTTGAATGAGGAATTGAAAAGATTACAGACAGATAAGATTGATTTCTATCTATTGCATCATCTTAACAGGGCGGCATGGCCGAAATTTCGTGACCTCGGTGTGCTTAGATGGGCGGATAGTGCGATAGCTGACGGACGTATTGGTTATTTCGGGTTTTCTTTCCATGATACTTATGATGTTTTTCAGGAAATAATCGATTCATACGACAACTGGACGTTATGCCAGATACAATATAATTATATGGATGAAGCGTTGAATCCCGGCACACGTGGGTTAGATTACGCGCATAAAAAAGGGTTAGCCGTTGTCATTATGGAGCCGATCAGGGGTGGTCGACTAACCAGACCTCCTGAAAGAGTAGCAAAGTTATGGGCAAGTGCACCAATACAAAGGACTCCTCAGGAATGGGCATTACGTTGGGTATGGAATCATCCGGAAGTGACGCTAGCTCTCAGCGGCATGAGTAATATGGAGCAGGTTGTAGAAAATGTCGGTTACGCCCGGTATTCTCAACCAAACAATCTGACAACGAGCGACCTGGAGTTGATTGGACGAGTTAGGGATGCCTATCAATCACTTGGTCCGGTTTCATGCACCGCTTGCAGGTATTGCATGCCCTGTCCAAACGGCGTGGACATACCGCACATCTTCGATCTCTATAATGAAGCAATTATTTATAATTCGCCGGAAAAGCCGCGAAAGTACTACAACGATACAAGAGAGCTCAAAAAAGAGCAACGCGCCGATAAGTGCATCAGGTGCGGGCAGTGTCTGGAAAAGTGCCCTCAGAAAATACCCATACCGGACCTATTGGAGAAGGCTCACGCATTCCTTACAGAAAAAGGCTAAATCACATATAGTTAACTTCACATGGAGAATCCGTCATGGAGATGTCACCGCACCATATAGCGAATGCCGGTTTTGAACCAAAAGATAAATTTGATCTTGTCATCAAGGGTGGAGAAGTATTGGATCCGAGTCAGAACCTCAGGGCGGAGCGTGACATCGGGATTAAGGATGGTGTAATCACAGCTCTCGAAAATGAAATAAAACCCGATCATTATTTGCAGGTAATTGATGCGAGAGGTAAACTCGTAACTCCAGGTCTGATAGACTTGCATGCTCATGTCTATCCCCAGGGCTCTGCGATCGGTCTACCAGCAGATGAAATTGTGCCCTATACAGCAACTACAACTTACGTTAGTGCCGGTGATGCCGGAGCAAATAACTTTTCAGCTTTCAAACATTATATAATCGCCCAATCTCGATGTCGGATATTCGGGTTTTTACATATTTCCACAATTGGGTTAGCGGGATTTCCGGTTGGGGAATGCCTCAATATTGACTACGCGAACGTAGATCTTGCTGCTAAAACGATGGCAGAGAACGAGGACGTGCTTTTAGGAATAAAAGTCCGGCAGAGTAAAAATATCGTTGGTTCAAACGGTTTTGAGCCTCTGAAACGCGCTATCACTGCCGCTGAGCTGTCCGGTACAAAAGCAAGGGTCATGGTACATATTGGAGATGTACCTGGCAGGTTAGAGGAGTTAATCGATTTACTACGACCCGGAGATATTGTCTCTCATATTTATAGTGGTCAAGGTAATAATGTGGTTCAAGATGGCAAAATAATCCCCGAGGTACTGGAAGCCAGGAAGCGTGGAGTCATTATGGATGTGGCGCACGGCGGCGGGAGTTTCGATTACACAGTAGCCGAATCTGCCATTGAGCAGGGGTTTCTTCCCGATTGTATTTCCAGCGACATACATACTCATAGTGTTAATACACCAGGAAGGCCTTTTCTACCGTGGATAATGAGCAAATTCTGGAATATGGGTTTTACTTTGGAACAGGTGGTTGAGTTAGCAACTGTGAATCCCGCAAAAATCATCGGTAAAATTAACAAACTGGGAACTCTGCAGGTGGGTGCGCCGGCAGACGTTGCTATCTTCGAAATCTTGGAAGGACCGATAAAATTTGTAGATACGCGAAATAATTTTCGTACAGGGCAAAGGTACCTCAAACCAGTCCAAACAATCCGGACAGGACGGCCTTTTGGAGCCCCATATTCATCTCCGTTCTCTTATCCTTGATTGTCGGGCTGAAAGTTAAATGGTTTTGGATTTGGAACTTTATATCGATAGATAACATTTGCTTGTTTTGTTACTTTAAATTAGTCACATTTTTGCAACATCGTAAAAATAATGTCAAAATACTAATTAGTTTCTTTAGTGCATCCCTAATAATAAAATCATGTTTTATCTTTGATTCGATCTACCACAATCAGGAACGGAATAAATGATGTTGGATTTCCTCTTATTCCCCTCAAGGGAAAAGTAGCTAGCGAACCAAGGGAGTGCTAACAAAATGAAAGTGTGCCGCGTCGAGGAAATGAGGCGGATGGATAAACAGGCCACCGCTGAATACGGCATCCCGCCGGAACTGCTGATGGAGAATGCAGGGGAAGCTGTTTATACTGTCATTCAACAGGAATTTGGCATCGTCGGCAGGAAATTTGCCATAATGTGCGGTCCCGGCAACAACGGCGGCGACGGCTTTGTCATCGCGAGGAAACTCCATTCCCGCGGCGGTGAGGTCACGGTCTTGCTGCTGGCGGATAAAGGGAAGTATCAGGGCGCGGCCAAACAAAATCTCGATACTATCGCACGTTTTCCCATTACGATTAAAGAAGTCACATCAATGCGGGGATTTAAAAAAGAGATTGCAGCGGCGGATGCAGTGGTAGACGCTTTACTAGGCACCGGCCTCGACCGGAATATCGAAGGTTTATTACGTGAGGTAATTGAAGCAGTCAATGCCAGCGGCAAGAAGGTCTTCGCGGTAGATATCGCTTCCGGAATCAACGGCGATAGCGGCCGCGAAATGGGTATTTCAATAAAAGCCGACGCGACCGTCACTTTCGGTCTGCCGAAATTGGGCAACCTGCTCTACCCCGGCTACAGCCGCGGGGGCAAGCTGTTTGTTTCACACATCTCTTTCCCGCAACCAATATATGAAGCGGAATCAATCAAAGTTGAACTGGCCGAACCTGTTAAGTTGCCCGAAAGAAAGTCCGATTCCAATAAAATGGATTACGGCCCGGTGCTGGTGATTGCCGGCGCGGCGAACTATTACTGGGCGCCGCACGCCTCGGCATATTCTTTTCTGAAAGCCGGCGGCGGCTATGTTTATCTGGCCTGTCCGAAATCGCTGGCGCCGTCAGTGGCGAGAAAAGGGCGGGAAATCGTAATCGTTCCCCAGGAGGAAACACCTTCCGGCAGCATCGCGCTGTCCAATCAGGACGACCTGCTGAAGCTGGCCGAAAAAATGAAAATGGTAGTTCTCGGGCCGGGGTTATCCTTGAATAAAGAGACGCAGGAACTGGTCAGAGCCCTGGTGCAAGAAATTGATAAACCATTATTGATTGACGGCGACGGCATCACCGCGGTTGCGGAAAATACCGGGATAATAACCGACCGAAAAGCGGCCACAATTTTGACGCCGCATGTGGGTGAAATGGCACGGTTAACCGGTATGGATAAGTCCGAAATTGAGAAAGACCGGGTCAATGTGCTGCAGACTACCGCGCAAATGCTTAACGCTTATATTGTTTTGAAAGGCCCGCATTCGCTCATCGGTTGCCCTGACAGCCGCGTGTTTATCAATAATTCCGGGGACACCGAAGGCAAGGCCGGCATGGCCACGGCAGGCAGCGGCGATGTACTAAACGGTACAATTGCAGCCATGTTCTGCCTGGGGCTGGAAATTACAGAAGCCATAAAAACGGGTGTTTTTATGCACGGGCTTTCCGGCGATTTGGCGGCTAAAAAGAAAGGTCCTGACGGTATGACCGCCGGGGACATTCTGAATACTTTACCATATGCGGTACAGTACTATCGCAAGAATTTGGATCAAATTGCAGCCGATTATAACAATACCGTCATGGAGATTTAGCGGATAGTTATTTTCTGATCTGATGCCAGTTGCCGCCGTTCCAATGCCAGATAACTTCGTTACAGTCCGGGCAGGTAACATTGATAGTTTCATCAACTTTTTTTTCACTGCCCATTACCAGTTTCTCACAATTGGGACAACGTATTTTCTTAGTAGTTACTTTCATTACCAATTCCTTCAAGCACTCTATTCAAGCAAGAGCCAGCTTATTGAATAATCTTACCACGATTAAATTAACCACGACAACTACACATAAAAATCCAAATTCCAAAAACCAAAATTCAAACAAATCATAATGTCGAAATTCTAAATGATTATCTTCTGGACAAGGCTACGGTTAAGGTCTAAGATAATCAATAAATAGTTTCGGGCGTCATTGCAAACACCCTGATAAAACAGCATGACAGGGCGGATAACAAAGCGATTTTCAGAAATCCTGTAAAGTACTTCGATAAAGGAGGATGTCATGGACATTAAGTTGCGGGACAAATTCCTGATACTCTGGAAAAAGTACTTTAATCTTGCCGAATTGCCTGTTATTTTCTATTTCACAGACGATGACACCCGCGCCGAACCGGCCGGGAGTTTATCGCTGCCGAGATGCGTTATCGGGGCATTGAGCACGGTTAGAGAAGGGAAATCAATCTATTTTGATGCGGAATCGTTAAAATGCGGAAAAAGGTTCCTCGGCTTTACCCGGGAAGTCCGGCCGAATTTTAATTATTTTCTTTCCTGCGGCATCCCGAATAAAGTCCGAGGTGAACGTTATGTCAAGACGCCGGAAATGGTACAGGAGATTTTTAATAACACCCCATCCTTAATCGCGCCGGCCAAATATATCGTCTTTAAACGCTGGGACAAACTGATGGAAAAAGATAACCCGCAAGTTGTGATTTTCTTTGCCATTCCCGATGTGCTCTCCGGATTGTTCACTTTAGCGCGTTTTGATGAAACGGACCGGGATGCGGTCAGCGCACCGTTCGGTTCCGGCTGCTCGGCTATCGTGCAGAACCCCTACATGGAACAACTTTCCGAACATCCCCACCCCATCCTTGGGATGTTCGACCCTTCCGCCCGGGTTAGCGTGGACAAAGACTTGCTGACACTGGCAGTGCCGATGAAAAAATTTGTGAAAATGGTCGACAACATGGAGGAGAGCTTCCTGATCACCGATTCCTGGCAAAAAATCCAACAGCGGATCCCGTGAAGCGGCGGGTAGTATTCGACGGTATTCAGCATTTCAACAAAACACAGTGAAATCACAAAACTCCATGTGTTACCATTTCGGTTTGGGAATATTCATATGAATTCTCCTCGCGCACTCATTTCAATCTATTGACAAAAAAAAACACTGATGGTATACTGCATTTTAACTTACAATATTCGGTACTGAATACTATACTATATTTGGTATTTAATTAGTTCAACACTCACAAGGTAATCGGTTTCCCGTGGAAATATTGCGAGGGTAAAATAACTTAAATCTGTAAGGCTGGCTTTGCCAGGGGAGATCAGGGTACTGAGAGTTTGTGGTTGGACTCGCAGCTAAGTGTGGTTGAGGTCCCCTCCCGTGACCGGAGCCCTGGGGGTAATCGGGGTTAGTGACACAGCCAGTCTTACATGTCATTTGTTGAATATTTAAAAAATATTCCAAGGAATTATTAAATAATGGAGGTTAAATGAAAAAAGGAGTTATCTGGATTACACTGTGTTGTCTAATGGTAACGTCGCTGGTCCTGGCATCTTGTGGCTCTTCTACTACCACAAGTACGCAAACAACGACAACCACATCTGCTGCCGCAACAACAACAACCACAACGTCAACAGCGATTGTTACAACATCGACCACATCCACCGCCGTGGTCACCACTGCGGTAAGCACCACTTCAACAGGGAATTGGTGGGACAGTCTTGGCACCCCGAAGTACGGCGGTTCATTAACAATGTCGACAAACGCCAATTACGTGGATTGGGACCCCTATTTACAAAACGGGTCTCCTGGTGTGTACAACAACATAATGGAACAGATGTTTCAGAATGCTTATACCACTGACCCGAATTTGTGGGGTTTCACCATCAACTTCCTTCCACCCGATTATGCCGACGGTTTCATGCTGACGAGCTGGGCGATGACGAACCCCACGACTCTAACATGTAACCTGCGCACCAACATCTACTGGCAGAACATTGCACCGGTAAACGGCCGGCAATTTATTTCTACCGACGTGGCTTATCACTATAACCGGTTATTAGGGCTGGGCAGCGGTTTTACCACCCGGGACCCATACATGAGCACCGGCTGGAACCCACTGTTATCCATTGCCACGCCTGATAAATATACTGCCGTTTTCACTTTCGCAGCGGGCACCGCCCCCCTGTCATCCGAACTGCTTATTATGACGGTTGGCGGCGGCGTCAACGATTTTGAAGCCTCTGAATGCGTGGCAGCCTATACAACCGCAAGTAATGCGGCTATTGTTGACTGGCATCATACTATCGGGACGGGACCATGGCTCCTGGCTGATTTTGTCGACAGTAGCTCGGTCTCATTTGTCAAGAATCCCAATTACTGGGGATATGATGAGCGCTGGCCGCAGAATAAACTCCCTTATATGGATTCCGAGAAAATCATAATCGTCGCATCGCAGGCTACCTCTGAAGCAGCACTGCGCACCGGTAAAATCGGTGGCCTTTCCGTAACGGCTGCCGATGCGGCATCGTTCAAGAAAACAAACCCCGAAATTATTCAAAATACCTATCCGGGCACAGCCGAACTTTCGGTTGACCCGAGGGTTGACCTGGCGCCTTTCAGCAATATCCAGGTCCGCCAGGCAATGCAGCAGTCCATCGACATTGCCGGCATTGCCACCAACTTCTATAACGGCCAGGCAACACCGTGGCCGCAGTCTTTAACCCAGAACCAGATGGGTCTGGGCGGCTGGGGCTTCCCGTACCCTCAATGGCCGGCAGACCTGCAGGCGCAATTCGCCTTTAGCGTCACCGGTGCTAAAGCGCTAATGGCAGCAGCCGGCTTCCCCAGCGGATTTAACACCAACTTATTACTTGCTTCCAGCAACTCCATTGCGAATGGGGATTTATATCAGATCGTGCAATCTGAATTTGCAGCTATCGGTATTAACATGACGATCACCGTAATGCCGGATGCCACCTGGAACAGTGTTTGCCTTGGCGCGGGCCGCACATACCCTGCACTTTGCGCACGCACCATCGGATGCACCGGTTTAACCTCTGACCCGTTCACCCAACTCTCTAAATATACGACGGGCAACATGACGGATATTCCCAATGTGAGCGACCCCAAGATTGATAACTGGAGAGTACAGGCGCTTGCCGCTACCAGCGTAGATGCGGTGAAGCAGATACTTCATGATGAAAACCTGTACGTCGCGCAACAGCACTTCGAAATTTGCGTTGCTCAACCGAACTCCTTCGTTTTGGTCCAACCCTGGGTGAAGGGCGTAACCGGTCCTCCCGGCGCCGGTTGGTGCTGGCCCGGTCCTTTCCCGAATGGCGATTGGATCGACAACAGCGGAAACTAGTTCTCGAAACTAAATACTTTATAAATTCAAGGTGGGCCGGTTTAAACCGGTCCGCCTTGAATTTATATACGGCGGGAAATTTTTCCCGGTAAAACACCAGCAATGACAAAGATAATAACAAATTCAATCCCCAAATGGATGAATAAATGGTAACGGTCTGCAATAGTATTGGTGGGAACATTTACTTAAATCCGGTCTTAGTCACAATTTTTGCTGATTTTATCATTTACCTCCGGTTGAAATCGACTGTGCTGAAAATATAGAGTATTGACAACAAGAATTATTAGGATATAATACGGAAAAGCCTAATATTAATCTGAAAAAGGGGTCAAATTACTATGAAAATCAAACTAATACGTTTATCGGGCTATTGGGCGGTAATCGGTCTGATTGTTGCCTCAACAATGGTTTTGTCAGCATGCGGATCAACCGCAACATCGTCGACCACAACACAGCCGCCGTTATCTGATTCCTCCACTACTACGGCGACAAACACAATAACATCAACTTCCAAGGCAACCAAAACCACTACTACCGGCAAAGTCACGGCAACTTTAACTTCTGTTGCAATTTCACCGACCAGCCCGCCAAGTTTAAAACTGGGTTTCACCCAGAATTTTGTTGCGACCGGAACCTATTCCGACGGCTCAACCGCAGATGTGAGTTCTTTGGTAACATGGCACAGCTCCGATGCAACTATCGCGGCATTTACCCAACCGGAAGGCGGATTATTGACGGCGATGACAACCGGAACTGTCTCTATTACGGCAACATACCAGGGAATGACCACCAACCAGGTAAATATAACCGTAATTCCGATGCCGTTCTAATTCAAATATTCCTGCAACATTAAAGGCCGTGCATTAAAATAAAAAACTCGCTTGGTCCACAGATTTTTTCAACTGCGGCGGCAAGTTTGATATTAGTGTTGCCATTTAAGTTAAAACGCAAAATCATTATTGCGCTCTAATAATAACAATAACGATTAGGAGAACGGAAACATGACAGGCAAGTCTTTAACAATGCTGGCAGTAGGTGATGTGATACTGGAGAAGGCGGAAGGTGGTAAATATCTTTCAAAAGTAGCGCCGACATTCAGAAAAGGGGATGTCGTCGTTGGACAGGGGGAAGTCCTTTTTACCGACAGAGGCGTGAAAACGTTTGTTGAAAATTTCCCGGCGCCCGCCGGCCCATCGAGTAATATGCAAGCTTTGGCCGATGCCGGTTTTAATGTCATCACGCTTGCCGGTAATCATGCCTACGACCAGGGCGCACCGGCGATAGAAGATACAATTGCCGGGTTTAAAAAATTAGGGATAGTTTACACCGGCGCCGGCATGAATATCGATGAGGCCAGAATGCCGGCCATAATCGAACGCGGCGGCATCAAATTTGGATTCCTGAATTATAATTGCGTCGGTCCGATGGGAGAATGGGCTCACAAGTTCAAACCGGGATGCGCTTATATCCAAATCATTTCACACTATGAAATGAATACTGCAAATCCGGGCGGTTCGCCGGACGTTTACACTTTTGCGGTGCCGCGCACCCTTAAAGCAATGCTTGATGACATCCAGAAATTGCGTCCGCGCTGCGACGTGCTGACAGTTTGTTTCCATAAAGGAATTTTAGGCATGCCCGAAACACTGGCAATGTACGACCAGCAGGTATCCTATGCCGCGATTGACGCCGGAGCCGACCTGATTTTAGGGCATCACGCCCATATGCTCAAAGGTATTGAGATGTATAAAGGGAAGGTCATCTATCACGGCCTGGGCCAGTTCGTTTCAATCGGTCAGGGGCTCACCGATGAGCAAAGAAAGGAAATGCGTTCCCTGGCGGCGCCCAATCTTTCCACTTACGTTCTCCGGCTGGACCCTGCCAGAAATATGACGATGATTGCCAAATGCGTTATCGAAAATGGAAAAATCTCACGGGCGAGCTATCTGCCCTGTGTGATCAATAACGACCAGCAGCCGGTCATCCTCAAAAATGATGAGAAAGGCCGGGAAGTATTTGATTTTATGGACAGAATCACTAAAGCCGCCGGCCTGAATGTCCGGTATGAGTGGGACGGCGACGAAATATTAATACGTCAGGCTTAATAATTGCTAACGTTTTCCCGGAACAAGGAGTGACGATGACAAAAGAAAAAGCGTGGTGGGATAAACTGGGGACGCCGCAATACGGTGGGGAAATGGTGATTCGCGCCACCAGGAATATGACGAGTTTCGACCCATATTTCAGTGAGAAACTGACCAGTATTTACGGCGGATGGCTGGAAAGACTGGTTTCAGACGACTGGACACTGGACCCGGCAGTATGGGATTTTAGAACACCCTGGCACCCTGCCAAATACATGAAGGGCCAACTGGCCGAAAGCTGGGAGTTCCCGGAACCGGGCACTCATGTTATTCACCTGCGCAAGGGAGTGCGCTGGCAAAACATCCCGCCAGCCAACGGCAGGGAATTCACGGCTGACGATGTAGTCTTTCATTATCACCGGATGTTCGGTATGGGCAGCGGTTTCACAACCCCCAGCCCGCACCGCGTCGGCATCGGCTCCGGGAATCTGATATCCGTAACGGCCCCGGATAAATATACCGTCGTCTTTAAACTGAAAATAACCAATCAGGAATCAATCATGGAAAGTTTGCACGGCGTGGGACAGGACCCCTGTCTGGAAAATCCCGATGCCGTGAGGAAATGGGGTGATGTCAATGATTGGCACCATGCCATCGGCACCGGACCGTTTATTCTGAAGGATTACATCGCCGATAGTCATGCCACGCTGGTGAGAAACCCAGATTACTGGGGGCATGACGAGCGTTACCCTGAGAACAAACTGCCGTACGCCGATGCAATTAAATATCTGATCATCCCTGACATGTCTGCGGCGCTGGATGCAATGCGCGCCGGGAAAATTGATGTTATGAATGGCGTCCTCGCAAAGGATGCGCTGGACGTGCAGAAAACAAATCCTGAAATAGTGCTGGTACCCATGCCGCGCCCGCAGGCTCAGACACTACAGCCGGCAAATAATAAGCCGCCGTTTAACGACATCCGGATCAGGAAGGCGATGCAACTGGCAATCGACCTGCCGGCAATCGCCAAAGACTTCTATAAAGGAATGGTGGAACCGTACCCTTCGGTGACAACCTCCAGAGACATGAAAGGGTGGGGTTTCCCTTACGAAATCTGGCCGCAGGAATTGAAAGATGAATATGCTTATAATCCGTCTCTTGCCAGAAAACTGCTGGCGGAAGCCGGTTATCCGAACGGCTTCAAGACCAATGTCGTGGCAGACATGGAATGGGACATGAAACTACTGCCGGTGATACAGGCCTATTTCAAAGATATCGGCATCGAGATGGAAATCCGCCCTATGGAACACAACGCCATGCTTACGTTTGTAGAAGTCGAATGTAAACACGAGCTTGTATGGCGGGAATACGGCCCGCTGGGGCATAATTATTCCCCGATGGGGGCGATTAACCGGTTCCATTCGCACCATTATCCCAACTGGCTGGGCGTGAACGATCCGGTAATGGATGCCTTTTATCCTAAGGCTCTGGCCTGTACCGGTGAAGATGAATTGAAGCAAATCGCAAAAGATGTCAACGAGCGCATCGCCCGCCAGCATTATGTCGTTTCCCTGTTACAACAGAGCACGTATTCGCTCTGTCAACCATGGTTTAAAGGTTACCACGGGCAAATCCATTCGATTTGGATGGGCATGGGAGGCCCCAGCCGGTTGAGTTTATACGGCGCGCGGTTCTGGATAGACCAAAAATTGAAGAAATCGATGGGGCACTAAATAATCAATCTGAGAACTGACACGATATAATAAAGGAGCAGGAAATGAAACCGGATGCCCAAAAGCCAATGAAAAATACAAATTCGAAATTTGAACCGCAGTACGGCGGCACACTGCGCATCGGTAATACAACATTACTGCCTCCCAGAATGGGCGTGCCGGGCAGGATCAATGTCGGAACCCAGCAGTTGGAGCCGATTGTTGAGCATTTTCTCAGAGTGGATAAAACCGGCCAATTACTGCCGCATTTAATTGAATCTTGGGAATATAATACAGACGGCACACAACTGACACTAAAGGCGAGAAAAGACATCAAGTTTCATGACGGCACGGATTTTGATGCCAAAGCGGTCAAATGGAACCTGCATAAAGCCAGAGAAACCAACGGGACGCTGCAACTGTTGTCATCCGTCGATTTAGTCGATGAATATACGGTTTTACTAAACATGAAATGTTTTGACAACCATTTTCTGCCGACGCTGGCCTATTCTCCCGGATTTGTGCTTTCACCGACCTCATACGAAAAGTTTGGCGAACAATATGTCCTGGTACACCCGGTCGGCACCGGACCGTTTAAATTCGCCGGTTATGAACCGGATATAAAGTTGACGGCCGAACGTTTTGATAATTACTGGCAGAAAGGGAAACCCTACCTGGATAAAATCGAAACATTTTATGTCCGGGAAATGAAGACCGCCGCCGATTGGTTGAGAAACGGGGAAGTAGATGCTATTGTCAATATCAACGGCGAGTCTGCGGTGGCGCTGAAATCGGAAGGATTTGTCATCCAGGCCCTGCCGTGGACGATGGAAGAACTGCTGCCCGATTCCCTGAATGCTGATTCCATTTTAGCCGATAAGCGGGTCCGCCAGGCCGTCGAGTATGCTATCGACCGACCGGCAATCGTCAAAGCTTTAGGTCACGGTTACTGGCAGGCGCTTACCCAAATGGCCAACGAGTCCGTGTACGGCTACGACC
>Ga0224522_1000231_pt1 | contig 24147 bp, 21 predicted proteins | sample CFST25metaG_FD_182733 | JGI IMG/M metagenome (GOLD analysis project Ga0224522, IMG submission 182733) | Peat soil microbial communities from Stordalen Mire, Sweden - C.F.S.T25 | ecosystem: Environmental > Terrestrial > Soil > Wetlands > Peat | place: Sweden: Norrbotten County, Stordalen Mire...
TCATAATTGCAAGTTATTTTTTAAATATTTCAGTTAAAAAAATTGTAAATTTTCAGCTTTTTTTGTAAAAAAATCGTTATCAATATAATAATAAGTTTATAAGACCCGGGTGTAAATCTTATTTTGTTTTCGTGAGTTACATTTTCGGTTAAACTTTTTCAAGTCCTTATATCAGGTATGTTGTTATTATTACAAAATAAGTTTTTAGTTTCAATTAAAATGATTAATTTTTTATATGAATGAAAATATTTTTTTTATTGGAATAGATTCGGGCGGTACAAAGTGTGAGTTATTAATTTCGGATAAAAATAACAAACCAATTTACAGAAAAATTTACAAGGCGCTTCATTTCTCCGTTCACGGGGAAAAAGCAATCTCGGATCATTTAATAAAAATCATTAAAGATTCTGTTGAAAGTAAAAATATGCTGATGTGTAATTGCCGGGGAATTTGCATAGGACTTTCAGGAGTAAGAGATAATAAAGACAAGAATGAATTAAAAAAAATCCTGGTTAAATCACTCGCGGTTAAAAATATTACGGTCGAATCCGATACGGCAATCGCCTTACACGGAGCATTTAAAGGAGAAGACGGGTTAATACTTATTTGCGGAACAGGTTCGATATTATACGGAGTAATTAACAAAAAATATTTCAGAATCGGCGGATGGGGCAGGATTATAGGGGATTACGGAAGCGGGTATGAAATCGGGATAAATGCATTCAGGCATCTGACAAAAGAATACGACAAAGGAAAATCTAAAAGCAAACTGTCGGTTGAAATAGAAAAAAAATTTTCTTTAAATAAAAATAATGTTTTAGGGCACATCTACCACAGGGGATTTGATATTCAAAATCTTGCGCCTGTTGTGCTGGAGCTCGCGGGGAAAAAAGACAGGGATGCTCTGGAAATTATCGATAAAGCTGTCAGCGGACTTTTGCAGCATATAAATATTTTTTCCTCAAAAACAAAACACAAAAAGGAAATTAAACTTGCTTTTTCAGGAAGCATAATTGAATCCGGGAACGCTTTATCAAAATCTCTAGAGCAAAGAATAAGAAGAGATTTTGAGAATATAAAATTAGTTAAAAGAATGCATACTCCTGCAGAAGGGGCAGTTATTTTAGCAAAACACAAATATAATAAAAATTGAAAAAATTCGATTTCATATTAATACTGGATTTTGGTTCACAATATACACAATTAATAGCCAGGAAAACCCGTGAAAGCAGAGTATATTGCGAAATACATCCTTTCCACGAAAGTATTAAAGACATTATAGCTTCAAACAATAATTTAAATCTTAAGGGCGTAATTTTATCCGGCGGTCCTGCAAGCGTGCTGGAGAAGGATTCCCCCGCTTTATCAAAGGAAAATCTCGACTTTATACGGGGAAACAAAATTCCTGTGCTCGGATTATGTTACGGTTTTCATTTAATTGCAAAGTTTTCGGGCGGCAAAATTCACAAGGCAAAGCAAAGGGAATACGGGCATACGTATATTAGTATAATAAATAAATCGGGACTGTTTAATAAAATCAAAAAGGATTTAAAAGTATGGATGAGCCACGGAGATTCGATTCGGTTTTTACCTGACGATTTCATTGTGACATCGAAAAGCAAAAACGGAATAATAAGCAGTTTTGAAAATAAAAAATCGGGATTATACGGACTGCAATTTCATCCCGAAGTTCACCACACAGAGCAGGGAAATGACATTTTAAATAATTTTGTTTTCGGAATCTGCAAAGTCAAAAATTTATTCGAGGCGGAATCATTCATCGAAACTAAAGTTAAAGAAATAAAAGACAAAGTCGGGAAAAGCACAGTCATCTGTGCCCTGAGCGGCGGCGTGGACTCTTCGGTTGCTGCCATGCTGATGAAGAAAGCCATAGGAAACAAACTAACATGTATACATATAGACAACGGGTTGATGAGGAAAAACGAAAGCGAAACAGTAATAAAGCTGTTCAGAAAAAACTTTAAGTTTAATCTTAAATTTGTCGATGCATCGGAATTATTTTTGAGCAGGCTTAAAAAAGTGATAGACCCCGAGAAGAAAAGAAAAATTATCGGAAAGACTTTTATAGAAATATTCGAAAGGGAGGCAAAGAAAATCAAAGGTGCGAAATACCTTGTACAGGGAACATTGTACCCTGATGTAATTGAATCGGTTTCTTTCAAGGGGCCTTCGGTTACGATAAAATCTCATCACAATGTAGGGGGACTTCCCAAAAAAATGGACTTAATGCTGATAGAGCCGTTAAGAGAATTATTTAAAGACGAAGTAAGGGTAATCGGTAAAAAACTCGGACTGCCTGAATTCTTTATAAAAAGGCATCCGTTCCCGGGACCGGGGCTTGCTGTAAGGATAATAAGCGATATAACAAAACAAAAGACCACTATATTAAAGGAAGTTGATAATATATTTATTGAAGGGTTGATTAAGTTCGGGTTATATGATAAAATCTGGCAGGCATTTGCAGTATTACTGCCGGTTCAAAGCGTCGGTGTAATGGGTGATGAAAGAAGTTACGAAAATGTAATTGCACTCCGCGCAGTAAATTCAGTTGACGGGATGACTGCGGATTTTTTCCATTTTGAGAAAGAATTTCTTACCTATATTTCAAATAAAATTATTAATACTGTCAAAGGAGTAAACAGGGTAGTTTACGATATAAGTTCGAAACCGCCTGCCACGATAGAATGGGAATAGCTCATTCTGTATATAATTTATAAATGCACAATGTGAAGTTAAAAACATCTTTATGTCTATTTTTTGATACATGGCATGATAATTGCTTATTTTTATTAAAAAATCGTGATTTTTTACTGTCTACTTTTTTAGAATTTTGACTTGACAAGACAATTCTGTTAATATATATTGCAATGTATTAATAAACTATTTTTTATAACAACGCCTAAAAAATACAGGAGGTATTAAATGGCAAAATTCAAAAAGATGTTCCTCATGCTTTTGACTGTCGCATTCTTAGCTGGAATGGTCGGCTGCGGTGGTGGACCAGATGAAGAACAGTTAAAACAGTTAGCTGATTTAAAAGCTGAAGTTGAAAAACTTCAAAGCGATGTAAGCAAGTTAGAAAGCGAAAAAGCTGATTTGCAGAAACAAATTGCAAAACAAGACGAGTCAATCAAGAATTTCCAGAAATTGACTGATGCAGTAAAGAACTGCAAATAATCAAATTCTTACAAAAAAAGATTTTAAAAACTTAAAAAATTCAAAAGGAGATTTTAATAAATGAAATTTCAAAAATTATTATTAGTTTTGCTCGTTCTCTCCTTGGCAATTGGTAGCAAATTTGCATTCGCACAAGACGAAGAAACTCCAAAGGAAGAAATGACAATGGAAGAATGGCAGAAGCAAATTGATGATTACACTGCTAAGAAGAACGAACTTACAGGCAAAGTTGCAGAGCTTCAAAAAGATAAAGACGCTCTTGCAAAGACATTAGAAACCAAAAAGGCTGATGTAAAAAAAGCCGAAGACGATTATTGGTCAGCTGTTGGCGGCAAAGATAAATACGATGCCTTCAAAACCAATCTTGGAAAATTAGAAACAATTGTAAAGAACAAAGAAGGAAAGAAAGAAGATGCAGAAAAGATGTATGCGGAATTAGGCAAATCGAATTTAAGATGCCATCCGGATTTTGCAGCAAGATACAAAAAATTAGGTGAAGACTTAGCAAAATGGGGTCCAGTTGTAGTAGCCCCGACCGGTTACACAGTTGTAAAAGGCGATTGCTTGTATAAAATAGCAGCAAAGAAAGAAATTTACAGCAATCCTAAGATGTGGCCCGTTCTTTGGGAAGCAAATGAAAAAGGCGTTGTTTCAGCACCTCCTAAAGTCATAAAAACCATAAAGAACCCCAATTTAATCTATCCAGGACAGGTATTAAGAGTCCCGGCTTTAACAAAAGACCTTGAAAAGTCAGCATTAGATAAAGCCAAACATTGGAGACATTGGCATCACAAGAAAGTCGTAAAAAAAGAAGAAGGAACTGATAAGAAAGACGTTAAGAAAGACGAAAAGAAAGACGTTAAGAAAGACGTTAAGAAAGACGAAAAGAAAGACGTAAAGAAAGACGTCAAAAAAGAAGAACCAAAAAAAGACGTTAAAAAAGAAGAACCAAAAAAGAAGTAAATAATTTTTAATTCTTGGATTTCAAGAATTAAATATTAAAATAATAAAAGCCTTTATACTTATGTATAAAGGCTTTATTTTTTATAAATATCTGATTAATATAAAAAATATAAATTACGGAAAAGACAATTCAAATACAGAGTTCAGACCTTCTCAATCTGACAGGCGTGAACGAAGTAAATATAAACGAAATAAGAGAGCATTTCGACGCAACCATAGTAGTACGCGGTGAATCTGTCATTTTAAAAGGTGAAGAAAAAGAAATTCAGGTACTGGAAAAGATTTTCAAAGAGCTTGTTTTTCTTCAGAGCAGACAGGGGAACATAACGCGGAACGATATAAGGCTTGTGCTCGAGCTAACGGATAACAATGATTCCGAGAACTCCTTCAGAAATAACTTCGGCGTAAGCGTTTCAGATATTGACAATATTATTTTACATAAAAGAAACGATTACATAAAGCCGAAAACCGCGACACAAATCGAATATGTAAAGAAAGTAAAGGAGAACGATATAGTGTTCGCAATCGGGCCTGCTGGCACGGGTAAAACTTATCTTGCCGTAGCTTTTGCGGTAGCAGCGTTGAAAAGCAAGGTTATTGGAAAAATCGTACTGTCCAGACCTGCGGTGGAAGCGGGTGAAAGTCTCGGTTTCCTGCCAGGGGATTTATCTGAAAAAATCGACCCGTACTTAAAACCGCTTTATGATGCGCTTGAAGACATGATACCACTCGAGAAATTAAGAACTTACATTGAAAAAAAGACAATCGAAATAGTTCCGCTTGCATACATGCGCGGAAGAACCTTAAATAATTCCTTTGTAATACTTGACGAAGCCCAGAACGCCACAAATGTCCAGATGAAAATGTTTTTAACAAGATTAGGGCCAAATTCAAAAGCAATAATTACGGGCGATATAACACAGATTGACTTACCCGGAAAAGAACATTCGGGTCTGGTTCAGATTCAAAATATTTTAAAAGGAATTCCGGACATAGAATTTGTTTATTTTAATAAAAATGATGTTGTAAGGCACAGGCTTATAAAAAATATTATAGATGCCTATGAAAGATATAATGGAGTGTGAAATATAGTTTTTTTTAATAAATAATTTATTAGATTGATTTATTGCTTTACTTTCAATAAATTTACTTAAAGTGTAGTATTTTAAACTCTTATAAATTTTTAAATACAACAAATATGGCAGAAAAATCAGCATTTAAATCAATCAGTAAAACCTTTACTGAAAATGTTAAACAAATGACAGATGATGAAATTCAGGGAAAAATCCATACTGTTAAAGAAAACCATTCGGAATTAATTCAGATTAACACGTATATAGTAAAACAGCACTTAAAACAAATTGACCGTGAAGGTTCAATAGATGTATTAAGATCTGCATTACCTTCTTTTTTACTATTATTACTTTCTCTTGTAGTTGATGTGTCATATGTCCCGTTTTTGGGACGCGTTGCAAATAACTTTGCGTCATGGGCATTTCCGGGTTCATCACTGACGAATCAGGTTGTTGAACCAAAACAGTTTTGGTGGTTACCGTTTGCAGCTTACATTCTGTTTATTCTGTTTGCTTATTTATCGAACAGGAATCTGAAAAAACAAATCGCAACAAAAGGACCGGCTGAAGACATTATTTCAAGGATAATCGAAAGTTACAGCGGACTGGTTGACGCAATTGCAACTGCCCTGCCGTTACTGGGTGCTGCAATTCTTCTTATTTCAATCAAAGAAGGACCAACAATATTCTTAGGGTTTTCAGTTCCTTTTGAAGTCAAATCGATTTTAATTCTGGCAATAGGAAAATTGTTCGGTTCGGTATTCGAAGTACAGGGATTACAGTTCCAGGCAATTACTGAAGAAATAAACAAATTCGAAACCGAATATGAATTTTATAACCAGAGCGCAAATCAGGACAGTTTGCTGGAAGGCCTGAAAGAAGCCAACAGAGAACTCATCACCAGTCTTGCAACAAGCGGCGGTATAAAGCAGATTTCAAAGGAAGAGGCAGAACAGATTCTCAACATCATTAAATTCTCACAGGGGGTTAATGACCAGTTCGTAAAGAGCATTGTCACACTTAAAAACACAGTTGCCGAACTCAGCAATATCAAAGTATTCGATCCGGAACTGGTAAAACAAATAAATACATCGCTAAACACGTTGACAAATGTAGCTTCCATAGTTCAGAAGACTACTGAATATTCTGCCACGTTAAAAACAAATATGGACGCTATTCACAAAATCGGAGCGGAAATAAACAATATTAAATTACCTGACGAAAAAGTTCTTGGCGAGTTGCAAAAGACATCTCATTTGTTAATAGAAACTATTAATAATCTGAAAGATTCGAATGCACTAAAGAGCTTGGAAAATCTTGTTTACCTTGCAGGAAAACGTTAATTTTTTAAATTAATCTTTTTTCAACAATAAATTTTAAAAGGATATGAAAAAAGGCAGAGATGTAAAATTCATTATATATCAGGTATTATATATTTTCGTAATATGTGTTATAGCACTAAAAGGTGCTGACATTAACCTGGAAGAAGTACTTGACGCAAAACAAGTAGTCAAAAAGACATATGCAGATTCACTAAAAAAATATATCGACTCCATTCTTGCTCTTGGTCTGATACCAAGTATAAGTATTGATACAAACAAGATATTTACAGCTGAAGACATGGAAAAAGTAATGGCGGAACTTAACCAGCTTAAAAAAGACATACCGCCGCCCATAGTACAGCAGGAACAAATAAGGATAAAAACAGAAACAACAAAACCCGATATAAAGGAACCCGATAAAATTAAAAAAGCAACGGTACAGGGAGTTGAATTGACTCAGTATTCCCAGTCTTCATTGAAAAACCCGTATTCGGAGACTCTTGTTATTACGGCAGACGGCAAAACACTCGCCTCAATACCGCCGCAGCAAAGCGCGAAAATTTTATTGGGCGGTGAGAGTTCGGTAACATTCAGAGTTGGTGATGCAACCGATACCAAACCAACTAAACAAAAACAATCACCAAAAGTTGAAATTCAAAAAGTTTATGCGGGCGGAAGTCTGAGACAGGTTCAAAATTCCGTAGGATTCCGTGTAACAATCTTATCCAACAACCCCGGTGATTTAGATGTAAAAATAAGCGGACCTGTTTCAACAAAACAGGTTAGTCCGACTGTCTTTGATGTGACTTTGACATTACTCGGTTCACAAGCAGCATTCGATGCATGGACCAAAGGAAAAGATGAACCATATAAAGCGAGCTTCACCGTAAACATTAAGGATAAATATAATCCCAAGTTCTCAATTTCGCAAATTGGGGTATTTACTTTCGATAAATGGTAATAATACCATTATCAAAAAATAAATGATTATTACGTTAAAATAGATTGTTTATTAATTATCATTAATTTATAAAATAATGAAGAATAAAATTACAAAAGAAGTGGTAGTTGCTTTTACTATCATATTGTTTTTGGTATGTACTAATTTAAAGGCTCAGGTCGAATTGGATACCACATCGGTACCGCCAGTCGGGATAATGGTCGACACGACGACCACACCGCCTTTAATAATGAGTCCCATAGATACCGGTACTACCAAAATAGATACTACTATCGGTAATGTTATTACTACTACCAATAATGAACCGACAAAGTCTTACAAATATGTTTTCAAAGAAGACGAGAAGGACCCGACTTCATGGAGTCACTTCCGGATTGACGGTAAAACTGAAGATGACAAAAAATTCAGGGAAATTCAGACGATTCTTGGAATAGAACCTCCATTGGGAACTCTTACTCTCAGCATCAATTTAACGGATCCTAAACTCCAAATGATTACTATCGGAGATGAAAACGATCCGACTGCGAAAACATTTTCCGCATCACAGGTTCCGGATTCTATTTTATCATTTATGGTGCAATGGAGAGGAATCAATAAATACAATTTATCCAAAGTCGGATACAATTATGCATCGGTATTCATCGAAGCAGTCAAGAAAGTAAAATTTACAGAATTTTTATCACCTCCGAAAAGGGAAATCGAAATTGTAAATACAGTTGCATACATCAATCAGTATTTAAATTTCTTTGGAGGCGACCCGCTTGGTATTCCTATTAAAAGAGGATTTGGATTCTCATTCCATGCTGGTACACCATATTCAGGTCCATTAGAAACAGATTTAATAGGAGCAAGTTTCCATATGCTTGGTGCTTCCATTGGAGTCACGACACGCATCAAAGAACTTGTTCAAAAACGCTCTGCAGGTGCAACGAAAGATGAACAACAAAGTAAATTTGCAAATTATAACAATATATTTACTCCAAAACTCGGACTTGAAATAAATTATGTGGTTCCGTTTGGTAACTTCTTCCAGATTGGTTATTTTTCAACTATAGATACAGGTGATTACGACCCGCCGATACAGGTTAGAAGCAATGATACTTCTTCATATAAATACATGCCGAACAATGTATTGGTTAAGGGCGGATACGTCAACTGGGAATTCAGATATCCCATCAGGGTATTCAGATCAACAAGGTCGAAAATATATGTGGCAAAATATCTCGGTGAAGTTCACGCAGGATTTGTCGGAAGAGAATTAACCGTTGCAAGTTCCGTATTCGATGTGAGAATAAACGCAACATTCGGGAGCTCGAAACGAAACTTCCAGCTGCTGCTGGAGGCATATGTATCGAGCATTGGAGAAGGTTTCTCGCTCAGTGCATTTGCAATCGGACCATCAGTAAGGTTAACAAAATCACCTGACGGTTCACTGGGTGCGGTTACTATATTAGTAAACGCGAGGTTAAAGATCGGTGACTTCTTCGACGAATTTTACAAATAAAAATAATAATAATGAAAACCTTCTATTTAATTGTTTTTATCATTTTTGCTCTTGCAATACAAAACGTGACTTTTGCTCAGGATGAGGATTGCTGTGAAGAGGATGATAAATACGGAAAAGAAGGGGAGATTACAGATGCTGAATGGCAGCAGCAGATGGATGAATTAACTGCAAGAAAAAAGGGACTTGAAGAAAATTTAGCCAAGTATGCAAGGGATATCGAGGACCTGAAAGCAGCATTAAGTGAAAAAGTAAGTGAAGCTCACAATGCGGAAATTGACTTTTACGGAACAATAGGCATGAATAAAGCGGGTCTTGAAGATTTCAAGAGGCAGTTCAGTGAAACCGAAAAGAAAATTTTGAACAGGACAGGAACACCTGCAGATGCAAGAAAATATTACTTCAATGATATTGCAGCATCCAAAGCGAAATGCATACCGGAATTCTGGTCAAGATTCGTAACGATGAAACAGAAACTCGAGCAATGGGAAAAGGAAAGCCTTATTACCGTTAAAGAAGATAAATATACCGTCATAAAAGGTGATTGCCTGTGGAGAATTGCCGGGAAAGCAGATATATACAACAATCCGAAATACTGGCCGAAAATCTGGGAAGCAAACGAAGAAGGTGTAATTTCAGCTCCGGCGCATACGCCGAAGAAAGTAACGAATCCGAACTTAATTTATCCGGGTCAGGTTCTGAGAATACAAAAACTGACAGATGAAGATTTGAAGAAGCTTGTGGATAACACATACATAATGAAAAATGTCAGGAAAATAAAAGAACTCGAAAAGGATAAGAAAGTTAATCAGAAGAAGAAAAAGAATAAGACAAAAGAAATAAAGAAAATAGATAAGACTAAAAAGAAAGTAACCGACGTGAAGAAAGATGTTAAGAAGGATATAAAGAAATAAATTCTTTTTCGAAAAGATTATAAAGCCCTTAAGAGAAATCTTAAGGGCTTTTTTTATTCTATGCTTTTCTGATTAATCTTGCTCCGAATGCGCCGTCGGTATTGTGTATATGAGGGTATAGTTCCATACAGCCGCTTGTTCCGACTACATCGGCGGGAAGATATTTTTTAGCATCGTCGATAAAATAATCACTGTGAAGCTCGAGAAATTTTCTGACTACATCTATGTTTTCATCATTTTCGATTGTGCAGGTACTGTAAATAAGCACACCGTTCGGCTTTACATATTCGGATGCTTTTTCGAGAAGTTCAAGCTGAAGAGTCTGCAGTTCATAAATATCTTTCGGTTCGCGTTTCCATTTTATATCTGGTTTTTTTGAAAGCACGCCAAGCCCCGAGCACGGCGCATCAACCAAAACTTTATCGACTTTCCCGACGATTTTAGTTTTCATCAAATCGGTTCTGGGATTGGCAAGGTCTTCGTGGAATGCAAGCACGTTGGACATTTCAAGACGCTCGAAAGTTTTTTTCATCGTCTCGACACGCGAGAGATATTTATCTATTGCAATTATTTTACATTTATTTTTAGCAAGCTCGGAGATGTGCGAGGATTTTCCTCCGGGTGCGGCGCATACATCGAGAATTAATTCGCCTTCTTTAGGCGCAACAAGATGCGAAACCATTCCCGCGCTTTCATCCTGAACAGTGAAATACCCTTTCTTGAAAAATTCATCCGAATAAATTTTCGGAATCATTTTCGTGGTATAAAAATAATCAAGGTAGCAGCATTTTGAAAAAGGAATATTAATTTCCTGCATATGAGCTTCAAAATCTTCCGTTTTGATTTTCGACCTGTTAACTCTTAAAGTTAAAAACGGTCTTCTGTTATTTGCTTCACATAATTTTTGTGCATCATCGAAACCGAATCTCGTAATCCACCTTCTTACAATCCAGTTTGGGTGCGACTGAATGATTCCTAAATAATTTACCTCATCTATTTCCCTTGTAGGCCATACAAGCGCATCGAGAGTCCTGATTATTGTTCTGAGCAAGCCGTTTACAACACCTGCAAGTTTATCACCTCTTACTTTTTTTACAAACTCCACCGCTTCATTTACTGCGGCAGAATACGGGATTTTATTGAGGAATAAAATCTGGTATAGAGCCACACGCATAGAATTTTTAACATCGGAAAGGCATTTTTCGTACTGCCCCCTGTAAAATCCGTTCAGGAACCAGTCCAGCCTTCTCATCCATCTGACGACTCCGTGAGTAAGCTCGTTTAAAAGCGATTTATCAAAATCGTTCAGCAGGGAATTCCTGAATTCCGCATCTATGAGTTTTTCAAGGTAAGCATCTGAGCGCTCGCATCTTACCAGTATTTTCACGGCACAGGCCCGTGCATTCGAGTATATAGATTTATTCACGTCAATTACGCATTTATCTGATTCTGAAACGGATGGTATAACCTTCCTTAATTCCTGATTATCATTTTCCCTGCTTTCGGCAGGTTCTTTCACTTCTTTAGCTACAGGTTCAATCGGTATTTTTTGGTTTTTATCGTTATTTTCCATATTTTAAAATACGGAAATAACATATTATAAAAAATGGAATAGAGAATCAGTAATTAGTAAATAATATTCGATAAATCCTTAACTTATTAGACAGAAGAAAAATTAAAACAGGAAGACTTTATAAGATTTCGACTGGGCATTCGTCTATGGAGTTAAAGAAGTGTTTTCCGTAGGATTTTGTGAGAATTCTGGGGTCGAGGACTGCGATTATTCCCGTATCAGTTTTATGCCGAATTAATCTTCCAATCCCCTGCCTGAATTTAAGGATAGCTTCGGGCAGTGAATAATCCATAAAACTATTCCCGCCGTTTAAATCAATATATTCGAGTTTTGCCTTTATAAGAGGATGGTCGGGAACGAGGAACGGAAGGCGTGTGATAATCAGGTTGCTTAGTGCTTCACCCGGAACATCAACGCCAAGCCAGAAACTATCGAGTCCGAGCAGAACAGAATTTGTATTATTCTTAAAACTGCTTAACAGGTTTCTTCTCGATGCGCCTTCGCCCTGCATAAACACTTCTATATTATCCGGTGCGAGTTCTGCACGAAGTTCGCTTCCTATTTGTCTAAGAAGAAATGAATTAGTGAATAATACGAGTGCTTTGCCTTCGGTCATTTTCACGAAATAGTTAATCCATTCTTTCAGCCTTATATTATAAATTGCATTATTTTCTTTTTGCGGCTCGGGAATATTTTTAGGTATATAGAGTTTTACCTGCCTGTAAAAATCGAACTGCGTAGGAAGCTGCACTTCGTCCGCGATTTCTGCGCCGAGCCTTTTTTTGAAATAACCAAATTCATTGCTTACTGTTAAAGTTGCACTCGTAAGGATACAGGAATTATTTTCCCTGAAAATATTTTCACGGAAGAATTCCGAAATATCCACGGGAGAAACGCAAAGAGAAATATTTGCATCTTCTTTTTGCGAGGCAAGCTCGACCCAGTAAACATAATTTTTATCTTCGTCCTTCAACTCCAGAAAATCATCTATCATCCTGCCGAATTCGCCGAATCTTAAAATATAATCCTGAAGTTCGTTTTCCTGCAGGTCGTTACTGCAATATTGCCGAAGACCCCTAAGGCTCTTTAATAAATTATCAAGCTCGTCTTTTAAAGTATTTTTAATAATATTTTTATCGGTTACACGTAACGCAAGTTTCTTTTCATCCTTGTTCCTGTAATGGAAGAGTTCCCGTTTTATTTCCTGAAAGAAGTACTGGTTTATTTCAAGAAGATTCTGAACCTGCGGTAAGACGTGAAGAGAAGGAAACGACAAAAGGAATCCTTTTTTCCGCCTGTCGTTATACAATCTGTGAAGATGATACTTTATCATTTCGCGGGAAAGTGCAGGTACGACGTGCTCGGAAGCAACTGTTTCCAGTGTATGCGCTTCATCAAAAATCACAAAATCGTTTTTATATAAATAACCTTCCTCTCCAACGGCTTTTACTCCCGCAAAAAGAGTAAAGAATAAATGATGATTAACAATCACAACATCTGATTGCGATATATTATATTTGGCTTTCTGGTAAAAGCATTCGGTATCTTCGTGCCCGCCGCAGGTTTTATTCGTGCAGATTCCCCTTTCGGCGCAAACGCTGTTCCAGACATTCGGAACGACCTGAAATGTGATGTCGGAGAGCGTTCCGTCAATAGTATTTTTAGACCAGCTGTATAGCTTATCCAGTGTTTTTTGTTCATCGCTTTCGAAAAGAGAATTTGCATTATCGATTGCAACTCTTAATCTCTTCGGGCAGATGTAATTACTTTTTCCTTTAATCAGTGCGGCTTTAAATTCGAACGGAAGATTATCTCTCAGGAAAGGAATATCTTTTCCTATTAACTGTTCCTGAAGATTTATTGTATGCGTGGATATTATTGCTTTCTTTTTATTTTCTTTTGCGTAATAAATTGCGGGAACAAGATAAGCAAAACTTTTTCCGATACCTGTCGGAGCCTCGATTAATATATGCGACTTGCTTTCAAGCGAGTCATACACGCCGAGAGCCATATCCAGCTGGGATTTGCGGAATTCATAAGTTTCGAACTTTTGCGCAAGAATTCCATCTTCGGAGAAAAAGTTTTTTATTTCATTTCTTATATCCATTGTTCAAGTTAAGCAAGATTTAAGAATTTTGAAGTGATAAAATTATCACTGATTACGCTGATTATGCTGACTATTTATAATTTGAACAATGTAAGAACAATTTATTCGTTCACGTTTTTTATGCTTTTTTCCACTGAATACAATACAAAATATTTGTAATTTGCGGTATGAAGAAACTCAGTCACGGGGAAATAAAAGTCAGCAGGAAAGAATTAACGGAAATTAATAATTACAAGCGGCATCCGATTTATGCTTTATGTGATAATATACGGAGCCTGTATAATGTCGGGGCGATTTTCAGGACATCAGACGGAGCATTTATAGAAAAACTTTACCTGACGGGCTATACGCCATATCCTCCGAGAAAAGAAATCGAAAAAGTTGCGCTCGGCTCCACGCTCAGCGTTCCTTTCGAGTATCATAAGGACCCGCTGGAAGTAATAAAGAAATTGAAATCCGAAGGAATTAAAATCTGCGTTGTTGAAATCACGGACGAGAAAAAACTGATATGGGATTTCAAGAAAACGGATTTCCCGATTTGCCTGGTAATAGGAAATGAAATTACGGGAGTATCGAAAGATATTATTGACCTTGCGGATTTTTCAGCTGAGATTCCGATGTACGGATTTAAGCAGTCGCTAAATGTGTCGGTAGCATACGGAATAGCGATTTATGAGATGCTTCGCACTTTAAAATTATAATTACTTATAAAAGGTTATAAGGTTAAGAGTAAAATAAATAACGATTATATTTAATCTTTACAAACTTTATAACTTTAAGAACTTTATAACTTGCTTTCAATTCACTTGCATTGGTTTTCTTTAATGTTTAACTTCTTTAAATTTTTAAAATCATAACTAACAAATTAGATGAGACCGGCGACACAAAAGGTTTTACAAAATTTCGGAATAATAGTAGGAATAGTTTTTGGGGGGCTGGGAATGCTGATAGGTATTGCAGCTTCACCCGTAGTCGGAGGCATATTATCATTATTTATTATAATAATTTTCGGTTCTTTTTTCGGGACTCAATATTTCAGGAAGAGAAGAAGAACGGAGCTTCTTGAAACGGGCATACAGGCAAATGGAAAGATAATAGAAATGTGGGATTCGGGAATCACCATAAACAACCAGCCGCAGATTGGAATGAAGATAGAGGTATATCCTTTAATAGGACAGCCCTTTACTTCTGAAGTTAATCTGGTAATCTCGAGACTGCAGACTTCTTATTATCAGCCCGGTGTGACCTGCATTGTGAGATACGACCCGAACAACACAAAAACAGTAGCAATAGAGAGTCTCGGCGGAGAAGCCGATAACAATGTAAATTCTTTCGATTACAACAGAAATTTTCAAAATCAAAATACTTCAACTGCATTCGGAAACCCTTATTTCCCCGGAATGAACGAGCAACAGATTGAGCAATGGCTGGTGAAAATGGACACGGAGGGAAAATGGATTGCTAAGACAGGAATTGAATGCAAAGCAATCATTAAGAAAAATGAATTTACAAATGTATATGTACAGGAAGTTAACACCGTGAATTTATTCGAGCTGGAAGTTCTTATCGAAGGAATGCATTCTTATACTGCAAAGTGTTTCGGGGTTATATCACCGACTTCGGCATCGAAATTTAATGTTGGAAATCAAGTATGGGTAAAGTATGACCGCAACGATAAAAGCAAGGTTGCAATAAGTCATTCATAATTTTTTAGTATTCTCTTTTAGTAACAAAATTTACAAGCTCGACAAGCGATATTTTGGCATCGGATTCGGAAAAATTTTTTATCGCGTCAAGTGCCTTCTTGCCGTATAAATCCGCTTTTCCGATAGCATAATCAATACCGCCGTATTCTTCCACGAAATAATAAACTGATTCGAATTTTTTAATGGACTCGCTTTTAATCATTTTCATAATTTCGGCGGATTTTTTCTTAGGAGAATTTTCAAGAGAATATATCAAAGGAAGCGTAAACTTTTTTTCTTTAACATCGTTACCGGTGGATTTGCCGAGAAGTTTTTTTCTCCCTATATAATCGAGAAGGTCATCACGAAGCTGGAAAGCTATACCGAGATTTTCACCATACGCGGACAGGGCATCGATTTTTTCGGAGTCTTTTGTCGAGCTCAATGCGCCGAGTTTGCAGCAGGTTTTTATTAGTGATGCTGTCTTATCGGAAATTACCTTAAAATAAGTTTCCTCGGTTGCATCGAAGTTGCGCGCTTTCTGGATTTGCAGGAGTTCGCCTTCGCTCATTCTTCTTACAGCTTCCGAAGTTGTAAGCAGAAATTCGAATTCGTTATTTTCGAGAGATATCAGCAAGCCTTTCGAAAGCAGGTAATCACCGATCAGGACTGCAGCTTTATTTTTCCATACGGCATTAATCGAAGCGAGTCCGCGCCGTTTTTTTGCATCATCTACAACATCATCGTGTATCAGAGTTGCGGTATGAAGAAGTTCAACGAGGTTCGCGGCAATGTAAGTTCTTTCCGTAATTTTTCCGCAGAGTTTAGCACTCAGCAAAACGAGTACAGGCCTGATTTTTTTGCCCTTTTGTTTAAGGATATATCTCGTAATCAAATCAATCAATGCGACTTTTGATTTGAGCGAGCCCGCAAAATATTTCTGAAATTCTTCAAGTTCAGAATCGATCGGCGATATTATCTCTTTTAAATTCATTTGTTTTTTTCGTTAATAATTTCAGCAACTTCCTCCGAACTTTTCTTTTGTGAATATTTGCAAATCAGAATACTTATTTCATATAATATTAAGAGCGGAATCGACAGTAAAATCTGGCTTGTTATGTCAGGTCCCGGAGTAACAATTCCGGCAACAAGCAGGATTATTATAATAGCATGCCGCCTGTATTTCCTCATAAAAGAAGGTTTTAAAATCCCGATTTTCGAAAGGAAGAAAGAAGCCATCGGTAATTCGAAAACCAGTCCTGAAGCCAGCACGAGTGAAATAACAAAACTTAAATACTCGTCTGCAGCTATTTTGTTTTCAATTAATTCCGAACCGAAAGTGGCGAAAAATCCGAGCGCTGCGGGAAGCAGAAGATAGTAAGAAAAGACAACTCCTGTAAGAAAACAAACAGTAGTAAAGAAGACTATGCTTGTAATGTATTTTCTTTCGTTTGGTTTCAGAGCAGGTTCAATAAATCTCCAGAACTGGTAAATAATATTCGGAACGCTTGCTACAACGCCGCCGATTAAAACCACTTCCATGTAAAGCAGAAACTGTCCGTAAGGCCTTAGATTTATAATTGTCAGCGGTGGAATGGTATTTTTAGCGGGGGCAAACATAATATTATTTATTATCCAATCGATAAAGAATGCCACTATGATACTGCCTATAACAATCCCTATTACCGATTTGATAATCCGCCATCTTAATTCTTCAAGATGCTCAAGGAATGACATTTCCTTTTCATCGTGTTCCATACATTGTAAACCTTGAGGTTAATTTTTTTACCTCTTCACGAACATCAGCTTTAACCTTTTCGTCGGCCGGGTTCATTACGATTTTATTTATAAGTTCCGCAATCAGTTCAAATTCAGGTTCTTTCATTCCCCTTGTAGTGAGTGCGGGAGTCCCAAGCCTTATACCGCTTGTAATCATCGGGCTTTTATCGTCAAACGGGACGCCGTTTTTATTACAGGTGATTCCGACGAGATCGAGAGCTTCCTGTGCGGCTTTGCCTGTAGTGTTTTTATTTCTAAGGTCAACGAGCATCAGATGATTATCGGTACCGCCTGAGATTATTTTATAATCGAGGGAAATAAGTTTTGAAGCAAAAGCCTTGGCATTACTGATTACCTGCTTTGCATAATCCGTGAATGAATCCTGAAGAGCTTCTTTAAAAGCGACAGCTTTGGCGCTAATCACGTGCATAAGCGGTCCGCCCTGCACTCCCGGCATTACCATTGAATCAACAAGCTCGCTCATCATTTTTATGCGTCCGGATTTCGGGGCTTTTGCTCCGAAAGGATTTTCATAATCCTTTCCGATTAAAATCATTCCGCCTCTGGGACCTCTTAAGGTTTTATGTGTAGTGGTAGCAACAACGTGGCAGTAAGGAAGCGGGTCATTAAGTAATTTTTTTGCAATCAGTCCCGCGGGATGTGCAATATCGGCGAAAAGAAACGCTCCGACCATGTCGGCTATTTCGCGGAATTTTTTATAATCTATATTTCTCGAATATGCGCTTGCACCGACAGTAATCATTTTCGGTTTTTCGGCTTTTGCAACATCTTCGACATTCTGATAATCTATAAAACCTGTATCGGGATGCACGCCGTATGCGACAAATTTATAAAGCTGTCCGGAAAAATTCACGGGTGAGCCGTGGGTCAGATGCCCGCCGTGAGAAAGATTCATTCCCATAACTTTATCTCCGGGTTTTATAAAAGACATATAGACTGCCATGTTTGCCTGGCTTCCCGAGTGGGGCTGTACGTTTGCATATTCGGCTCCGAACAGCTTTTTAGCCCTGTCCCTTGCGAGGTTTTCGGCAACGTCTACCCATTCGCATCCTCCGTAATATCTTTTTCCCGGATATCCTTCGGCATATTTATTTGTCAAAGTCGAGCCCTGTGCTTCCATTACTGCTTTGGAAACAAAATTTTCAGATGCAATCAGTTCAAGCTTATCCGCCTGACGATTGGTTTCATTTACAATTACATCAAATATTTCTTTATCTGTTTGTTCAAGTTTTGTATTCATGAGAATATATAATTTTTATTAATTACCCGGTTTCGGGAAATGTATTATATTTTATTTATTTTATCTATTCGCCGGCAGTGTCTTTCACCGCCTTCAAAATCCGTAGTTGAAAAGATATCCCAGTATTTTACGGCAGTCTCAAAATCAACAAAGTCGGAACCGAAGCAAATTACATTTGCATCGTTATGTTTTCTCGACATTACCGCCATATTTTCGTTTGTAGCATTGACTGCTCTTATACCTTTCACTTTATTTGCCGCTATGCTGACTCCAATACCGCTTCCGCAGACTGCTATGCCGTATTTTGATTCACCGCTTGCAACACTTTCGCCCACTTTTTTTGCAAAGTCGGGATAATCTACGCTTGCATCCGAGTCAGTACCGCAATCAAGAACTTTATTATTCTTTTTTTCCAGGTATTCTTTCAATCTTTTTTTCAGTTCAAATCCCCTGTGATCAGAACCTATCGATATAATCATATTCTTAAATTATTATATTTACCTGTCTTCGTCTTTAGGCCTTACAAACCACAACTCTCCGAAATTCAAGCCTGCAGTAAATTTCAGATATTTCTCCTGAATAAGACCGTCGCCGGTTTTTCCCCTTATAGAATAGCTGATTCCCAAATCCACGGAATTATATGTTCCGAGCGGAATGGCGCATCCGACACTTAGTCCATACCTGTTTATTTTCTGGTCATTTACAGTAAAATAATCATTGTCATAAAAAGCGCCCATTCTGTAAGTAAGCCCTTCCCAAAAAGTTTTGTCTGATTTTGTAGATGGAGCAAATTCTACTCCAATACCGTATCTTGCAGAATTTATATAAGAAGTTTTTGACAGGTTACCGGGAATAAAATCACTCCACTGCTGATACAAAACATCACTTGATATTAAAAATTTCTTTCCGAATTTTTTTGTAATTCCGAATCCGAATGCCTGCGGAACCTGGGTGTTTGAGGTCGATGTTTTAACGGTATCATTCCCGATACTGGAAGCATATATTGCATCTTCATCTGAATTCAAATCAAGTTTTGACTGGTATAAAAATCCGACTGTAAAATCACCTGCTTTATCTGAATTAGTGATTTTATTAATATCGAATATCAGTCCGCCTTTAAAAAACGAGCCTGTAAGGTTATTTTCTTTACGGATATAAGTGTTCTGGTAAAGTTGATTACCAAAATCAAGGAATGACAGCTTTGTCTTATTTCCGAAAGCATAATTATATTCTGCCCCCAGAAAGATTCCTCCAAGCACTTTATATGTCAGCCCCAGATTGACCCTCGATATCCCTCCATTGCCTGCATATGTCTGACCGTAAGTCAAATCGGGAGTTGTTATTTGATTGTATATTTTGTAACTCGAACGAATCATGGAATTAAAGCCGATTGTAAGAGTCATACCTCTTTGGTTACTTAACGGTATACCGAGGTTAATACCATTCACGTTCCCGTCGGAAATCTTCGATTGTGAAAGCTGAAGAAACCCGTATTTGAACGACAATGAAATATCGGTAAATTTTAAATCTGCGCTTGAAGCGGGATTCAAATTATTTACATAGTCACCCATCAGGCTGATTCCCTGAATTCCCATTGCATCCGTTCTTGTACTCGAGAGATATTGCATATCCCCGAGACCAAAAGCAGTATATGGGGAGCCAAGCGGAAATTCATCCTGTGAATATGCACTGCAGGAAAATATTAAAAACAAGAATAGAAATTTGATTTCATTCTTAAGAAATGCTGTTGATATGATGTTATTTAGTATCATTATAAAAACCTACCTTCTGATTGAATACCGGATTTTAAATTTTGGTCTTTTGGAAACATCTGAATAATCTGGACCATAAAATACATACCTGTCAAGATTAGAAAACTCATAAATATTTTTCACGTGAAGTCCAAGGTTAGTTGCCTGGCCATAATTCCATTTCTGTGCAGCCTCTTTGAAATAAATGGAAAAAGTGTTCGAGTCAGTTTGAAGAGAGTAATATGAAATACCGTCGTCAGCTAAAGTGGCGGTGTCGGTAAGCATCCTCAGAGCAAGCCTGGTATCAATACCCTGCATATAAAATGTATTTGCCCAGTCAATTTTAAGTTCGAGTAATGCCTGGTTAATAATCACCCTGCCCGGAAGTTTGGATATATCAAATTTCAGAAAATCTTTTATGGCAATTCCGTTCTGTACAATAATCCTTCCGGGAATAGAATTAATCTGAGGTACATAATTTATCGAATTAAATTGGGAAGTGCTGAAATTCAAAGTATCGATTTTTCCCCCGGTAGGTTCCTGAACAATTGCAAGTACGAAAGGAACAAAATCCGTATTATTGGGCGAGTAAAAAGATTTTATAGTGGTCGAATTTGAATTGGATACCAGCACGATACCGTAATTTTTAGGTGTATAATTAGTATCTGTTGCGTGCTTTAACCAGTCGTGAACAGTCTGGTTATCGAGGGTAATCGGTATCACTGAAGTATCTGTTGGCGTTCCGGTATAAGTGCCCAACACAGTTGTCCCTATATCAGAATTATTAAAGACATCATATGTTACGGCAGTAAAGTCGTACGAATTCTGAAGCCTGTAAATATTAAATGAAGTCAGCCCGACTGAATCCTGAAAAAAGACTTTATTATACCGGAGGTATAATTTTGCCGATAATACTGTTGTTGTATCAAACCTTGGGTCAATGCTGCTGAATTTTAAAAGTGTTTTGGATTCATAATTCGAATATTTACCGATAAACATATTTTTCGAACCTGAAGTATTAATATACTTTATAAAATTGTTCGAATTTATTGGTATCGAATCGTGCTGAGAATCCAGTACCAGGGTACCGAGTGTATCGCTTGCAATATAACTTAAACCTTCATCACTCAGGTTATTCTGGCATCCGTTGATCAAAGGCAAGCATAAAAGTGCTAAAGCAAACAAAAAACTAACTGAAATTTTATTCAAATTTTCAAATTTTAGTTGCAAATAACAAATAATATAATATATTCTTTCTTAATATTCTAAATACTTTTTAATAAATTTTGAAGCTTCCAAAAGGTCTTTTACTACAAAATCTATTTTTAATTTTTCTTCCCTGCATTGCTGAAGGGCATCTTTACCATATCCTGTCAATACGAGTATTTTTTTTATTCCGGAATTTTCAGCGCATTTCATATCTGTATACGAATCACCTATTAAAAAAGATTTACGGAGGTCAATGCTATACCTGATTGCAGCCTTTAAGATTAAGCCGGGATTTGGTTTCCTGTTAAAACTATCCTTTGAATATTCCCTGACAATGCCTTCTTTATGAAACGGGCAGTAAAAAATATCCTCGACTAAAGATTCCGAATTATGTGTAAGGAGTTCTAAAAATCTGGAGTGAATTTCAAACAGTTTTTTTTCGGTCAGGAATCCGCGCGCAACGGCAGACTGATTTGTAATTACAATATTTAAAAAACCTAATTCTTTAAAAGTCTGAAGAGCTTTTTTCGCTCCTCTGATTAAAACAACCTGCTCGATTTTTGTTAAATAATCAACTTCCTTGTTAATCGTTCCGTCCCTGTCTAAAAAAATTGCTCTGTTCAATACTTTCTAAACCAATATATTTAATTTAAGAAGTTAATTTTTTGTAAAGATTCATATATTTTGCGGCAGATACTTTCCACGAGTAATCAAGTGCCATTCCGTTCCTGATAATATTATACCATTTCTGCTTATTCTTTCTGTAAATCGAAGTTGCACTTTTTATAGTGTTTAATAATTCCTTTGCATCGAATTTTTCAAACAAGAATCCCGTGCCGTCGTTTTTCTTATAATCGATTACAGTATCCGATAAACCGCCCGTATTGCGTACGATAGGAATCGTGCCGTATTTCAGACTGTACATCTGTGTCAGCCCGCACGGTTCATATTTGGAAGGCATTAGAATCATATCCGCTCCTGCTTCAATATGGTGTGCAAGGTTTTCGTCAAATGCTATCTGTACAATCAGCTTGTTCGGATATTTCTTCTTTGCGTTCAGCAGGAATTTCTGATAATTTTCATCACCCGTCCCTAATATTATCAACTGAATATCTTCCTTCATGAGTTCCGGAAGAATTTTCACCATCAAATCGAGCCCTTTTGATTCAACCAGCCTGGAAACCATTCCGATTAACGGTGTATTCTCTTTGTATTCAAGGTTGAACTTATGGAGCAATTCCCTTTTGTTTTCATATTTAAGAGGGATTTCCTGATAAGTATACCTGTATGTAATTATCTTATCAACATTCGGATTCCAGACATTATAATCAATTCCGTTCAGTATTCCGGAAATATCCCTTTTTCTTTTTTCAAGAACGTCTTCAAATCCCGAGCTCATGGTTTTATCTTTTCTTATCTCTTCAGCATACCTTTCACTGACAGTAGTAATTTTATCGGCATAATGCAAACCTGTTCTTAAAAAATTAAATCTTCCTTTCTGATATCCGCCAACTTCATTCCAGACTGAATCCGGCATTCCTGTCTTATCAAATGATGATTTCGGAAAATCACCCTGGTAAGCGAGGTTATGAACAGTAAGTACCGTTTTAATATCTTTAATATGCTGATTTTTCTGGTAAACTCTTTTCAGCATGGCAGGGATAAGAGCCGTCTGCCAGTCGTTGCAGTGAATTACATCGGGCGTCCATTGCAGGATTTCAAGAATTTCCAGTACACATTTGCTGAAGAATAAAAATCTTTCATCGTTATTTACAAAATCTTCTTTTGTTTTAATATTCTGATATATGCCTTTATTCTTGAAGTAATCCTGGTTTTCTACAAGATATATCTGAGCTTTCGTATTTTTTCCGTGAATAAATGAGGATTTAATGCTGAACTTGGTTGATTTTCCTGCAACATCCAGTTTTAAATCTTTTAATCTTTTAATTTCATGGATCTGGAGTCTTCTTTCGTCCAATTGCCCGTATTTCGGAGAAATGATTCTTACTTCATTTCCGAGGAAATTAAGAGCTTGCGGGAGTGAATTTGAAATATCGGCTAAACCACCAGTTTTGGAATAGGGGAAGACTTCACTGGTAACGAAGAGAACGTTATATCCTTTTGTCATCTAAGATAAAATTTTTCATAAATTTACAATTTTATCAAAAGATTTTCAATGTAAAAAGAATTCTTTGTAATGCTGTTTACCGTAATTTTACGGATTTATCTTTGATTTTACAATTATTTAACAGAAACTATATATTTATTTATGCTCTGCAATCAACTTATCTACCAATTCAGGTGTTCCTTCAGATGCTTTTTTTTCGATAAAGACAAGATTATCCATTGAATCATAGACAGCGGGCTTAACAGGGTCAATTATATATTTAACCGATGATGATTTGACATAATCGATTAATCCTGCGGCAGGATAAACAACAAGAGACGTTCCGACAACAATAAAAATATCTGCGTTCGCCGCAGCCTGTCCTGCTTCATACATCATCGGAACTGCTTCGCCAAACCATACGATATTCGGACGGAGCTGGGAGCCTTTTTCACATTTATCACCATATTTAATATCATTGTACCCGATATCATAAACAAATCCGGGATGAGCAGTGCTTTTCGCCTGTGTAAGTTCACCGTGAAGGTGAATTATATTTTTCGAGCCTGCGCGTTCGTGAAGATTATCCACATTTTGCGTAATTATAGTAATGTCAAAATATTCTTCGAGTTTTGCGAGGGCATAGTGCGCGGCATTCGGCTCAACGGTTTTAAGCTGTCTTCTTCTCCGGTTATAAAAATCGAGAACAAGTTTTTTATCTTTATACCAGCCCTGAATGG
>Ga0224522_1000234_pt1 | contig 23936 bp, 27 predicted proteins | sample CFST25metaG_FD_182733 | JGI IMG/M metagenome (GOLD analysis project Ga0224522, IMG submission 182733) | Peat soil microbial communities from Stordalen Mire, Sweden - C.F.S.T25 | ecosystem: Environmental > Terrestrial > Soil > Wetlands > Peat | place: Sweden: Norrbotten County, Stordalen Mire...
GGCTAGCAGAGTCCCGGGGGTAGGAAGGGGCGGGATTGCCATTCTTCCCTACCTCGACATGAATTGCAATGGAAAAAGGGATCCGGATGAGCCGAAGGCCATGGGACTGAATGTCAGGATCAATGGTGGAAAAGTCGTGATCAGTGAAAAGGATACCATCATCAGGATATTCGAACTTGAGCCGTATACTAAATATATCGTTTTCCTTGACCGGAATAATTTCGATAATATTTCCTGGCAGATACGCCAGCAAACGCTGAAAGTCGCCATCGATCCGAACCAGCTCAAGATGATCGAAGTGCCGATTGCTGTGGTTGGCGAGGCCTCCGGGATGATCTATTTTTACGGACCCCGGGGCAAAGCCGGATTGGGAAGGATCCTCCTCAATATTTTTAACAGTGATTCCATTCTTGTGGCACGGACTCTTTCTGAAGAGGATGGATATTTCAGTTATCTCGGATTGGCACCAGGGACTTATACGGCCCGGATCGACGATGCCCAGCTCCGTAAACTCCGGATGAGCGCTTCACCTCCTTCCCTTCCATTAACCGTTAAAAAGAGCAGGGAAGGTGATATCATTGATGGGCTTGAATTCACTTTACAGCCTCTTCAGGCAGATACATCAAGAATAAGAATACCGCATGCAGAGGGACAGGTAACTTATCCCAAGCCGAATAAAGAAAATCTCGGACAGGAAAACCAGGTAATTCCACCGGTAAAGGAAATCACTAAACCAGCTCCTGCAAAACAGGTTGTTCCAGAAAAAGTGGAACCCAAAAAACCTGAACAGGAAGTTAAGCAGAATGTTATTCACACCGAATCCCAGGTTCCGCAAATTCAACCCGGCTCCCAGGGTATAGTTGTCTATTATATCCAGGTCGGTGCATTCAGTCGGGAGGCAAATGCGGCCCGGGTGCTTCGAAAGGTTTCACGAGGTCTTGGAAAACCCATAGAAATCAAGAAGGAAGACGGATTATTTAAAGTCCAGATCACTGGGTTCAGCGGAATGAAAGAAGCCCAGGATTTCATTCCCGTACTGGAGAAGAAAGGATTTGGCGATTCGATCATCCTGAACTGGATAAAATAATACCGGCTTTATTGACTTTTGTCGCTCAGACAGCGGATCGAACAAGCGTTTGGCTTAAAAGAACCAGCCCGTGTGGCATCCTTGTTATAGTAAATAAGATTCAATGTATATGCTTCATTTAAGGGATTCGGACTTTGCAATGTTGTGGTTGTCCACCAGGTCCCGGATCCACGGAGACCGTTAAAAACGCCCTGGTACAAGAAGCCTCCAGGAAGCCCTGTCCAACCGCTGATATTTGTTGCGCCAACATTGGAGTTGGGAACACTGGAATTGCCCCAGTGCACCACACCCGCCTCTTTCAGTTCGCCTCCGGTGAGGGTATCGCCATAAACATTCATGTAATCGCCTCCAAGGTGGTCGACGAGCCCTGCAAATTCTGCGTCGCTTGGAACATGCCAGCCAATGGGTGCAACATTACGGGCATCGGAAACTGCATACCAATTATAGAGCAGTCCGTATACATTTGCATTTGCTTGTGAGTTATCAAAAGCATAAACATAGCCCGTAGTATCTCCAACTGAATCTGCGTGCAGGATGAATGCAGGGCCAACCAGGATCGGATCTCCATTGCGGTAGTGTTTTACTTTCAGGTTTTCAACCATCCATGTTTGTGTGCCGATGGCCACTGTATGGTATACATTGCCATCAATGTCGGTGACTGTGGGGCCGGAGGAAGTATCGGTGTTGGCCGACTTCTTACAACTCATTAAATACAATAAGGAAAAACATAAGACCAGTAGGAATGGTGTTCCTTTTATTATTTTCATGGGATAGGATTTATAAGCTAATATTTTGTTAATAACCAACATCTGTTTATTGTTTTATATTTTTATTTAGACTAATTCCGCGACAAAGATAAAGACAGAATCATTTTTTTCAATCTATTACAATTGTATATCACTTCGTTCCGGGTAAAAATTGCAGAAAAGAAGGGCTGTATCAAGGGATTGAGAGATCCTAACCCGGTAATTTCTATATTTATTTTACCACAGTAGTCACAATAGTGATGCTGATATTGAACACTGCTTTCAATCATCATCCGATTGTGGAACTAAATTGCAGTGGTATTATTTTTCAGTGGGTTACCATGAATCCCGTGAAGAAGATTTTTCTTCAATTTGGTAGCGAAAATAATAAGTTGTACTTTTGCAAAACAATGCGGGGTGGAGCAGAGGTAGCTCGTTGGGCTCATAACCCAAAGGTCATAGGTTCGAATCCTGTCCCCGCTACTTCTTCAGGATTCTCGTCATTTTGGCGAGAATCCTTTTTTTTATCCCCTACTGAAACACTTACGAACACTTGCTTTTCAGCGAAAAGACCATTCATTTTTGAAGTTAGATACCGTCTGTCATGAGTTTCAAGCACTAAACCATCTGGAAACACCAGTTTTTGAATCTTTCTCTTAGTCTCAAGAGTAGTAGATTGCCAGTATTTACTTATGTTTTGAGTGAAATCAATGGCTTTATCCAGGCTCGAATCCAGGTTAGGTATCTGAATAAGTGGTTCCTCATATTTTTGCTTTAGTTCAGCGATTTGGTCGTCAAGTTTTGCAAGAAACTTGAGATAGAGTGATTGCTCAAGGCCTTCGATTGCGTACCTTTCTTGCAACATTTCTTTCTTGTTCTCCAGTTCGGTCAACTGCCTTTTGAAGACGGCCACATCTTTTTGCGCAATTTCCCTGTTTGTACAAAGCATCTTCTTCACCTGTTTTTTGAAGGCTTCAATATGTATTGGATCCATTTCAAAAGAATCAAGCAGGTTAATAAAAAGTTGATGTGCTCCGATTTTATCCTTGAACCTCCTTGAAGTATCAGCATTAAAGGAGATACCCTTGCAGGTCTGGCATTTATAATAATGCAGCCTTTTTTTAGCAACATAATACCCGCAAAGAGGTTTTCGACATATCGGACAATAAATATCACCATTCAAAGGCCTTTCAGGACAGTTCTTGTGCGTTTCATATTCATGAAGTCGCTTCCCAGCCAATCCATTTACCTTCATAAATGTTTCGACACTAACCATAGGCTCATGATTACCTTTGATTACCTCACCATCTAACATCTTGTGAGCGATGTATCCGCAGTAAAATGGATTATGCCACATTTCGCCAAGGCGTTTATTGTCGATTTTTACTCCCAATGATTTTAACTTCTTCACAATTATGTAATCAGCCTCACCTTTCAATTTCCAGTCCCAGGCTTGACGTAAAAGTGTCCCTGTCTCGTTTAAAACGATTGACTGATTTTCTCTAAGCCTTTCAAAGTCCTTAACTCGCCTTCCATATTGTTTATATCCCTTCGGAGCCATTCCAAGCCAATTACCCCTTCTGACGAAGGTCTTCATCCCAGGAACAGTACGTTCAAGTTTGTTTATGGTTTCTTTCTCGGCTGCAAGAAGTCTTTGGTTCAATTCATTTCTGCCTTTAGATGTCGTTGTATCAATACCAGAGACGATTTCAATTAGGTGCACACCCTGTACATCAATTAATTCACTGGCTAATGTGATACTGTGCCCACCCGACCTTGAAAATCGGTCAATCATGAATACTATTATAGCAAAGGGCTTTTCCTTCTCTTTTTTTACCTCTGCAAGTAGTCTGGTGAATTCTTTCCTTGAGAAATCATCCTTGGCACTTTCGTTTTTACTCCCAAAAGTTTTTACCAAATTATAGCCATTCTTAAGTGCGAACCTCTTAGCGGCCTCTAACTGATTTTCTAAACTAAAATTAGTTTGCTGGTCCTTAGTTGAGACACGAGTATAGCACCACACATCCTTTGACTGGTTCTGCTGGACTTCTTCATTTCTTTTACCAAATCGCTGTAAATCTTTAATATCAAACATTTTCTTCTATAATTAATTTTTGAGCCACCAGGGCTAAGTCAAACAGTTCATCCGATAACTTTTGAAGTTCTTCATCTGAACAATTTTTATAAACTTCGAACTCTCTGAGTTCTTCCACTGTAATCTTCGATGCTTTGTAGAAATCATAATAAACATCCTTTTCATTTTCATTTTGCATTCCATAATCATTTCTTTTTGTCTGCTGTATTGTGCAGAGAGTGTGTCTAACCATTCAAGTTAGATAGTGTATCATAGTACAATTTTTCTAAAAGGTTGTCGAAGAATGAAATGCAACTCATTATTAGTGAATTACATTGAAAATTTATTTCAATTTGTAAATGAAATAATGATGGCTGCTTTTCTGGCTTGGAAAGTACGGTTATCCATGATTTTGACCTCAAGAATTCATTATCTGGCAATATACCAGACAGATAGAAGATGTCAATTGATGATTACGTACAATGTATTTGAATGGATTAACCTAACTTCAATTCCACTGTTTATCTTTTCGATAGATTACATTTCCTAAAATTGCATCATAATTTACTTATACATCGCATCATATGGGAATGAATGTGACTACCAGGAAAGAGTTGTACGAATTAGTATGCTCAAAACCCTTGACACATATTGCTGTCGAGTTGTCTGTGTCTGTTTATGGTTTGAGAAAGGTATGCTTTGAAAAAAAAATACCCTTACCACCTCATGGTCATTGGTCCAAACTAAAATATGGTAAAGCAAGTACCTTACAGAAATTACCCGAGGACTTTTCTGGCCCAGAGAGTATCAATCTTGAAGGAATCAGTGCGACTGCTGACGCTGAATCACCAAACCATCTCATTGAGAAGAAAGCAAAGGAGATTGATGAAGCAGAAACATTTCTGTTTAGGGTACCTGAAAGGCTAACTAATCCTGATCCATTGATTACTTCAACAATGAAGTATTTGGATGCGATTAAACGATATGATTGGAGAAGTGATAAGCCTCGCCCTGAAAGAATTAATGTACTGAATATCGAGGTATCTAAGGAATGCTCCTCACGAGCATATAGAATAATGGACACGGTAATAAAGGTACTTAATTCACGGAATCATCAAATCAATTGTGGACATTTCAGGAGTAGTGTTGTTGCTTTTGATGAAGAGGTGGAAATTAGGCTGAGAGAAAAAAATAGGGTTTCCGAGGAAAAAGATAAATGGGGAGGAAGACGATTAGAATCAACTGGGAAATTAGTATTCATAGTTGGAGATTCAATTCATAGGAAGGATTTTCAAGATGGATTTGAGTTACTGGAATCCAAAATTTCAAAAGTTATCGCATACATTGAGGCAGAACTTGAGCGTGAAAGAAACTATCGCATTGAAGTAGCGGAACACAGAAGGTTGGAGGAAGAAAGAAGAAAGATTGCTCAGGAAATCAAACAGCAGAAAGATAATGAAGCATTAAGGATGAAAAAACTGTTTTTGGGTGCAACCCGTTTACATCAAACAAACATTATTCGAATGTACATAAAAACAATTGAAGCGAAAGCCATTGAAAATGAGCAACTGACGGATGAATTGAAAGATTGGATTCAATGGGCGTATAAAAAAGCAGACTGGTATGACCCTCTTATCAATGGTGATGACCCATTACTGGATGATGTCTATAAAACCAACATCTTCAAAGATTTTCTAAAAGAGTGGCAGTAATTTTTTGAATGATTTCATTTCTTATGGCTAAAAAAGCAAACTTTAATCTTTTTTAAAGATTGTTTTCTCCTGTCTTCCTTCATTTCTAATGTGAGTTTTTCATACAGGTCATAGTTTCGCAGCATATCTGCAATCATTGATTACAATTTTTACTCTCGCTTTTTCATATTGATTTCTCTTCTTTATCGGTCGAGAAGGCAAAAAGTAATACGTCAAATGCTGAATTTTTCAACAAGCCTTGTATGGTATTGAATTACAGTGCGAATAATCTTTGAGGGGGCTCCATGATTTTTGTGTTGGAGGGGGTACCAGGAATACAATTTCATGTCTATCGACCGAATATGATACTCTCAAAGGTCGCACCATTTACTTCCCATGGGAACGGCACGGCCGTCTTTTTAACCACGGCCATCATTTTTTCTGTAAATCCAATTTTGTCAATAATCAGATTTATCGACATTTACTTTATATCAGGGTATGGGTTCTGAAAATATTTTAAAAGTTTAATAAACAAAAATTCTTTTTTTGGATAAGATAAGAAAGCGATAAAATGAAAATCTTAGAAACATATGACGTGTTTGAATTATGCGAAATCATTGATGAGTTTAATCTTTGTCATCATGGCTCTTATAATCATTTAATTTACGACTTCGGTGAGGATTGTTATCCTGACGAAGATGACTATTTCTATATAGATATTTTTCATAATTTCACAATAACGAATGCAAAATCAGAATTAACATATACTGAGTTCAACATTTGTAAGAATGCTCAAGAAATATTCAAAAGCAGTATTTTTAATGACTTTCAAGATTTTGAACAACAGTTTAGAGAAATGTGGTTGGAAGAATATCAGCGAGAAAAAAAGCAATTTGACTTAAAATTATTAAATGCATTAAGAAAGGAGAAACTGGCAAAAATTAATGATAATATAGAATTGCCAGATAGAAATTGGTACCTCAGGTAACATCATCTCAATTTGATTTCAAGAAAACAAGATAATGATTGACTGGCGTAATAGTTATTGCCAATTGCCAATTGCCAGCCTCTTATTCATTCTTAATCGAGTGGCAGCAACTTGGCAATATCTGGCAGCAATTGGCAATAACATTATTCTTTTAATAGATTGAAATACAGATATATAATGAATTGTTAAAATGAAATAAGATTCTTTCTTTCTTAATAATAAACTGTCTATCAATGTATTATATATTTTCATATTTGTGTAAGAGAGCATTCACTTTTTGGCGGCAATAACCTTCTTGTAAGTATACCTATCAAGTTTTACTATTACTTCATTTTCCAGCAACTTTTTTAAAATCCTGTCTGCTGACCTCTCAGCAATTGAAAGTTCTTTAGCCTTTTTAAGAATATCACATCGCTTGAAAGTTTCAGGCATCATGTCAATCAAATCTCTTTTCGTTAACCCTTTTACATTTACATTTTCATGCTTAAGCAAGTTGTTGAAGACCAATTCAGAATGAGTGATATAGACTTTAATCATCTCCAAAGCATTTTGAAAATCTTGTTCCAGGCATTCTAAGTTCTGTATTGGTTCGAATATTTCCGCTTTACCCACACGCTCATACTTTCGCAAAATTGATAATAACATCATAATCCTGAATGTGATTGCTCCGAACCTTTTGACCATTCCGTCAATATCCCCATCTTCATAGTATGATTTCAATGCTGTTTGCTGTTTGATGAAGAATTCGGTGAACGCCTCACCTTGTTTTTTACTTAAACTGAAAGTAATGTTCCTGTTGCTGAAGAAATCTATCACCTCGCTAATTTTCCTGGAATAAGAAGTAAAATAGGCTGTCCTGTTTATCCCGTCAAAAGGATTAAGGAACCCAAGGTCGTTTTCAAATACGTAATAGATGAATCGTGAAAATAATCCGTTCTCGGGTGATACTATCAATTCGACCATTTGCCTTAATGTGCCACTGATGAGAACAGATAGTTTCGGCTTCTCTATATCAACAAAAACATCTTTTCGCAAAAGAGTTATTGGTTCGTGATGAAAAGCCGCTCTTAGTTGCGTATTGTAGTTCCCCCACTCATTTTTATTATTATCTGTCAAAGCGTTTGCTTCTGTTTCAAATATTAACCCAACACCATTGTTATTTGATAATGAATCCACAAATGCTGCCGAAGATGCATTCGCTGGTATCTGGTGCCTTCGTTCTACTGGTGGCGGATTCTGTGATTTCGAGTCATAAAGACGATTAAGTTCGCAGTACTCTTCTTTAAGTTTCCTTTTATAATCATTTAATGAGTGAGAAGCGAACTTCATAACGCCCTTTGATGAACCTGCGGGCGCAGCAATAAAGGCATATAGATTTGAAAAGCACTCTTCAAACCAATAAACCCCTGAGATAGTAGGAAATACACTTGATAACACCACTATTTCAGACGTCAGCAAGGTGTCCTTTTCTCGCTTATCTGTAAAGTTATCTAACATCTCTTTTAAGATTTTTGGAAGAGTGCTGTGTACAGATTCAGGTATTGTTGGCGTATTTCTAAGAACTTCTTTTTCATCCTGTATCGGCTCATCATTGAGTATCTGGTCAGCGACATCGAGTGAAATAATATTATGATTTACATCATCAATCATCTTTAATACGCTATTGCTCGTTCTTTGAGTTGCGAGCCAATGACGAAACCTTTCTTTTATAAAAGAACCATCAGTATTGTCATATTCTTCTGAGGACAACATCAACTGCACCGTTTTACCGTTAATGTCAAGGTCGCTTTTCAATATTTCTGACATAATAGTGTTAATCCCTGGTACAGATTGATAGTTGGAATAATGTGCCTTGATAATTGAGTACACAATCTGAATGTCAGGGTTATCTTTGAAATCTTCAGGTTCAATTTTGCTTATCAAATCCTGCTTTAAAGTATGATGAAGAAACAATTTCAATTCGTGTGGAGTATAGTTATTCATTTTTCTTCGATTCTTTTTTCTGGATCCCTGCCCAATTGCTGACCCTGCCATCAACCATGTTTTCAATAATAAACTTCGTCATCATAAGTTCAAATTGAACCGACATGATATAACCCTTATCCAGGCAAATCTTTCTGAATGCCTTGTACGTGTCTGCTTTTACGCTGATTGAGCGTATTAACTTCGTTTTTTCGTGTATTGCAAAATCCGCTGATATTGACCACCTAAATCCGGATGAAAGTGACCACCTTCTTTCCGGTGCAAATTGACCACCCCCATTTTCCCCTTATTTTCATTTGATTTTATCGGTTTTAGACGGTTATACAAATATACTTTTTTTTATTATCGTTAATTTCATTCGATTCAGTTCAATAATTGTTGCTTCTTTCGTAAAGATTCACCAATCATTTCGATTCGGTGTGCGTTGTGTACTATACGATCCAACACCGCGTCAGCAATGGTTTTTTCTCCGATTACATCATGCCATTGACCCACTGGCAGCTGGGCCGCTATGATCGTGGAGCGCTTGCCATGACGGTCTTCAATGATCTCGATAAGTGCCGATCGGTTATGACTGTCAAGGGGTTGCATGCCAAAATCATCAAGTATCAACAGGTCCATCTTTTCGATTCTGGCAGTTTCTCTGATATAGGATCCATCTGCCCTAGCCATTTTCAACATGGCAAAGAGTTTCGATGTGCTGGCATAGAGAACCTTAAATCCGAGCATACAGGCTTGGTTGCCCAGTGCCGAGGCAACATAGCTCTTTCCGATACCGGTGCTCCCCGTAATAAGAATGTTCTCGTTTTTTTCGATAAAGGTGCATTCAGCAAAACGGTTCATGAGGTTCTTGTCAAGGTTACGTTCAATTTTAAAGTCGATCAGTTCAACATCAGCTCGGTAGCGGAAACGGGCTGTACGGATACGACGTTCAATACGCCGGTTATTCCTGTCATCCCATTCTGATTCAATTAAAAAAGAGATCATCTCATCGGCTGTAAGATTAACCTTTCCGCCATCTTCCAGGCTGGTTTTGAAAGCGCTGGCCATGCCATGCAACTTCATTTGTTTCATTTTCTGCAGGATTGCTTCGTTCATGATTTATCTGTTTTTAGGTGATTGGGTTTTAAATGAACTCACCCTATCCGACCAGGATCTGATTGACCGGACAAGGTGAGTTGGGCATTCTATCATTATGCGTAATAAGTGTTGCCGCGGATATTACCGTGGTTTGGCATCGGTGCATGATCAGTATCCGGATCTATGGGCACGCTGTCAAGATGCTTTTCCAGGATGGCCAGGATGGTTTTATAGCTGTAGTCCTCATAGAAGTTGGCCCGAAGACAAGCTGCATTGAGACGTTCGTTACCGACTTTGGCGGCATAGTTCAAAATGCCCTGGCAGGTTTTATAGGCCTGTTCGGGATGTTGCCTTCTGGTGAGGATCTCGGTGATGTACTTCTCGGTTTGCTCCCCGATTGCTTTTGCGCGTTCAAGGAACTTCTCCGGTGTCCAGCCTGATTGGAACTTGTGTTTGGATGCAAGGTGATCCTCAACTGTGGTGAACATAAAAGGCCTGCGGTTACGCTTGTGAGTGGCAATATGCTCATAACGGTAGTAGATATCGACCTTGCTCTGGCTGTAAAGTATGCTCACCTTTTTGCCGATATAGTGATAAGGAACACTATAATAATGCTTGTCTTCACCCAGGCATACATAGTTGTTCTTTGACACCGTTGCAATCCGTTTGTTTTTTAGTTCATAACGATACATTGCCAGAGGCTGAAGAATAGAGCGCTCGATCTCTTCAAACATCTGGCGGCGGCTATAGGGACGGCCCCTGAGCGGATTATTGTTATGGATATCCAATAATACCCAGATCGCATTGTTCAACGCCTCAATCGAAGTAAATTCCTTCTCTCGGATAATCGTATAAATCACCTGGTAGATGATTTTAACAGCACCTTCGACCAGTGCTTTGTGCCGTGGCTTGTACGGTCCGGCCGGAAGTGCAGTCATTTTGTAATGCTCCACAAAGTCCCGGAACGACTCATTGAGTGTGGGCTCATATTTATTGCCTTTGATAACAGCAGACTTCAGGTTATCCGGAACAATGGCCTGGGGCGCTCCTCCGAAGTAATACAGGGCATTTTCACATGCACCGATAAAGTCTTCCTTGCGTTGGGTCATCGTCGCTTCTACATAGGTCAATTGGCTCGCTCCAAGGATGGCTACAAAGACTTCCACCTTGCATACCTCTCCGGTATCCGGGTCAACAAATTGCAGTTTATCTCCGGCAAAATCTACATACATCTTATCTCCGGCCTTATGATCAATGTGCATCGTGGCATTGCTCCGCTTGGACCATTGCCGGTAATGCTCATTAAACCGGGTGTGTTTAAAACCATCCGGATTTGTTTTCAGATAGTCTTTCCAGAGTTTGTGCAGGGTATTACCCTTCTTCTTCAAGGCTTTATCAACCTCCGGAAAGAAGGCTATCAGGTCTTTTAGACGCTGTTCTGGTTCTTTAACCCCCTGGGATAAAAAGAGCTTTTCCAGCTCAGAGTCTTTTAAGCACAGGATCTCCTCCAGGGATTTGTCCATGGCGATAAACTGCCGGATGTAACTCTTTACGGAGTTGCGTGATACGCCAGCCCTGAGGCTAATCTGTAATTTAGGAACACCATCGGTGTACCATTGCAAAATCTGTTTAACTTTGTTCATAGCGATTAAGTTGTTTGACATAAATGGTTAGTGTTGAGAAAATTGTTGTTCACAACAATAACTATTTATGCTGTCCTTAATCGATAAAATCTATGAAAATGGGTGGTCAATTTGCTCCGGAAAAGGGGTGGTCAGTTTGCTCCGGAAAACAACCCCAAAGTGACCTGTTCAGAGGTGGTCAATTTGAGCCGGAATCAGGTGGTCAATTTGAGCGGATTCTCCACCATCGCCCAAAACAGGACCAAATCGAACTTGTGCATCGCTGCATCTTCGAATAATTTTTTAAAAGCAGGTCTGTTTGAGGTGCCACCACTTTCCTTATCACGATAAATACCAAATATCGGATATCCCATATTCTTGCAGTATTCCGATAATACTTGCTCTTGACCTTCGAGTTCTTGGTCCCGAGTAGAAACTCTGATATAAATTCCTGTTTTCACTGTCTGTTTTAACTCTTGTTTTTTGTACAGTTGTAGTTGTTCCGACTCCTATTTCTTAATGTGCTGATAATCAATATCTATAAATTTGAGGAAAAAATGAGGTTAATTATACACCTCTTGTAAGTCAGGATTATAATAGGTCGAACTTACTCGTGTCTATTTCGAATTCGAACTTTTTACGAAGGTTGGGCGTCAAATATTCTGACACTTCCCACAAACGGATAGTTTTTTCTTCTAAAATCAAGAAGATGAGTTGTTCTTGAACGGCATCAACATTTCCTGTAAATAAATCGGATACGTACAGATGCCGTATTGCTTTCAATAGGGTAACGTTATCTAATGGTTCGGTCATGCGTATTGTGTTTTTGTGATAATTTGCAATAGTCGGATTTGAAGGCTGAAACGGGATTTCACTGGCTCAGTGAGTTCTTCTATTACTTCTTCAAGGCTTTGGTGAAGTTTTGAAAGTTCCTTTTCAAGAATTTTGATTTGAGTCGAACTAATGTCCTCTTGTGAGAGTAATCCCATCTCCCCCAGTTGCTTTGTGGCGGCTAATAAGGTTTTCAAGTCCATATATGTTAATTTTTGGCTCAAAAATAAGGAGGTAATAATGAAGGAAAAAATTAAGTGAATAGGAATTTGAGATTACTTTGGGATTTATTTGGATTGGATACTTTACCTTTACGATGTTTAATGTTAGATACCAAGGATTATGTTAACCGAGGAGTTCTCCAACATTATTGCCACTCTTGTAATTAACGGCTTTCACATACATCAAGTAGACAGATTCTCACCTGATAATCCAATTATTAGTATTTATCGTTACGATAAATTAGGCGCAGAAGTTCGTTACAGCATTTTGTTCTCCTCTGATAAAATAGAAACCCCCATCTTGGATGTGTTGGTTAAGGTTGCAAAGAATTATAGTTCAAAACCAATTATTGTTAGCGACACCTTAGACAAATTGCCTCTGACCTTATATAAATCCAAGCAATTCTTCGATTTCTTTGGAGGCATCGTGAACACAGGACTAATACTAATTTCAAATCTTTCAGAAATCCTTGAGGATCTTGGGCATAACCAACTTCCTTTTGGACTTACAGGTACTCCCGAAGAACTTCTTGAAATATATTCAAGCGAATGTTTTCAATTCATTTTTGAGTCACCTACAAGGAGGTATGGCAGCGACAGGTTATTTGAAAAATTACCTGATGGTGTAATACTTTGCAAAAGTAGGTTCATGATTCTCTTTGATGCAAAAGCATACAAAGACGGATTTGATATTAAATCGGATGACATCAACCGCTTTGCTTTTTATATAAACGACTTCAATACCAGGTATGGTAGTGATTTTGGTAATATCTTTTCTATTGTTATTGTTTCTGGTCATTTTGTTGATTCAGAAGAATCAATCTCGAACCGTTCATCTGAACTTTATCAACTATGTAATTGTAAACTCTCCTGCATTAATGGCAAAGTATTAGGTGATATCGTACAAATTGCAAAGGAGAACCCCGAACTAAGAGGAGCAATAAACTGGAAAAGTGTATTCTCACATTTGATTATTGAGACGAAGTACGTTCAAAAAGAAATAAGCAGAATTCAAAAGGATAAATTGCATTGATATGGGTACATCAGTTAGCCAATCATCACCTCGAAATTCTTCCAATTGGAAGCGTGTATTTGTTTGTTATGAAAGCAACAATCTACCTGAGAATAGAATTATCAATGAAATCTGGAGAGCCTCTGAAACTTCCGAAAAGGGAAGCACACCTCTTTCTTCGGAAATGAAATCTAAGGCGGTCTATTCTTGTTACGAAGCCGTAAAATCATCACAAACCTTTAATGAAGCCTTACAGAAGTTTAATAATCATATAATTACGAACAAGAGTAATTCGATAATTGCCGAGTTTGCCAAAAGAGTTATACCAACTGCCTTTCAATCAAAAAATCCTTCAGAACAATGGGCGGCTAATTTTTTTAAGGAAGTCACGAAGTACATTATTTCAAGAGATGCTTCAGGATATGTGGGTACGAGTTATAGAAACAAATCCGTGAAGGAGTTGATTGCGTTTAAGGATTCGGTGGCAAATAAAGTGAACAATGTAATAAGTTCTGAAAAAAGAGTATTCAAATCACAATCGGATTGGAACTCATTTGTTGACAATTCAATTGCCAAACTAAAATCAAGTCAATGATGACAAGAGTTAAGGTTAATATTGGGTCAGATGGAACAGGATGTGATATTCATTTGTGTCCAGGTCAAAATTTATATACTGGTATAAAGTATTTTACGGATGAGTTTGGTAAAGTCAATTCACTTGAAGAAGATTTATTCAATCTCGCATCGGGAATCTACGCCTCTGACCTTGCAATTCTCAGGAAAGAACGAGAGCATTACATCAGAAGCATCGATTTAAATGTTGAGGTTGTTAATATCCACGCTTTTGAAAGAATAAAGGATTTGCTTGAGAAAGCATTACTGACGGTTAGCCGAGATAATTGGAATATCACCTTTGTAAAAAAACAAGGCACATCAACCGATAATTTTGATTGGCAAAACAAGGAAGGGGCTGTTTTACTTTTCTCAGGCGGTGTAGATTCCATGTGTGCGGCAGCAGACTTTGTGCGCCATAGAATGGATTTAGTTCTTGTCAGTCATAATTCGCATGGCAATATTGCTATTGACAATTGTCAGAAAAATGTTCATGCTGCAATTGAAAAACATTTCAACCAAACAATTAAACATATTCATATCAAAGTATACGGTAGAAAACACGGAAAGTATGGGTTTCCAGAAGAAAGAGAAAATACTCAAAGAACCCGTTCATTTCTATTTTTAACGTTAGCGGCACTTATAACTAGGCGAAGTGGCTATAATAAAGTGCTTTATATGGCAGAGAATGGACAATTCGCAATTCATCTTCCGTTAAATGAAGCAAGAGTCGGACCCTTTTCTACTCATACAGCCGACCCTCAATTCGTTCAAGATACGAAAGACATATTCAGGACGATATTGAGCAACAAAAGTTTTGAAATAATTAATCCCTTTCTCTACAAGACAAAAGCAGAGGTGTTTGCGGTTCTACCAAAACCTTTGCAAAAAGAAGCATACCACTCGGCAAGTTGTTGGAAGATATCTCATGTGCCTGGAAATAAACATTGTGGTTTTTGTATTCCTTGCATTTCACGAAGAATTGCATTTGAGTACAACGATATGATTTTTAATGAGTATGACTTCGATATTTTTAATATTGATATGAACAATCTTAAAGATGATGACGATAAAAAGCGAAACCTTATTGACTATTTGGAGTTCGTATCGAAGTTTAAGAAGGTTACAAAAGCAAACAAGAACACGCTTTTAGATAAGTTTCCTGAATTATACAATACCGCATTTGACACTGATGCAGCGTTAAAACTATATGAAAGAGTTGCTTTTCAATCCTTTGAAGTGTTCAAAAAATATCCACAAGTAATAAAAATGATAGGATGAATAAAATCTCTCTTAGCCAATTGGAAACGGCAAGGAAAAATCCAACTGCTTTTGCAAAATCATTAACCACCCCAAATGGCAGTTCTCCAAGATTTTCAAAAATGATGGCGTGGCAATATTCGGTTTATCACTATCATAAAGAGAAAGGGAATCTCTCAAAGGCGACAACTTATTTTGAATCTATTTTTCAGAGAAGATTTGCGGATAATGCCAGTAACGAAAGGCAGCGTAAAGAATATGTTGAAAAATTAATCGAGTATGCAGAGAATGACAGCAAGAACAAATTGACATATGTTGAACATAGAAAGAGAATTAGTATTTCATTAACAAGTAAGATTCGGATGGGAGGAGAACTTCCATTAATTAAAATGAATAATCAGGGTGGATATTCAGTTTATTTTTTTCATCGTTTAAGAACACCTTGGGAAACAGAACTTCGATTTCCAATTGTTCAACATTTTGTTGCGAGCACACTTTATAATGTATCTTTATCAGAGGTTGAAGTTGGTGTGTATAGTTTGCCACTTGGTGAACATCAGCAAAGGCATTATACAGAAAGGGAAGTGATAGATGCGGTCAAAGAACTACAGTCTATTGGAACAGCGGTTTCATTGGCTCTCTAATTTATAAACATCCGTCTTATTACTGACACATCACATGCTTCAACGAAAAAAAAAGAATATGAAAGCATTACATTGGTTCATTTTAGTTGTCCTCTTAACATCTTTGACTACTCAATTCAGTTATGGTCAGAAGGTTTATGAGTTCAGTGAACTACATCAAATTCCCTTTATTGATGAGCAAAATATGCATATTATTGCTACTACAATTGTGGATTTGTATAAAAAGGTAATCAAATCCCCTGAGGAATATTCAACTGAAGCCGCAACCAATTACACCGTTTATCAATTTTATGATACTGATGGTGATGGGATGCTTAATCGCATCAATCCACGGGTAGGTGAAAAGTATTCGAGTGATAAACTCACGGATTTGGAACAGAACAGAATGTTGATGTTTAATTTAACTTTTGATGAAGGTGGCAATCTAATAGTTCCTGAGAAAATCGATGTCATTAGTTATAGAGACACAGAAATAGACAGAACAATAAAGAAAATCGGATTGCTCGCTTTTGAATTGCCAGTATCAGATAGCACTAAACAACATATGGCTAACCTGAAATTAAAAATTACTGCCGCTGTGAATAAGAATTCTTTAACAGGAAACTTATCTCCCGTCAAAGTTCAAATCCCGTTTCATCTTTCATTTGGTTCGGAAAGATCTGTCGAAACGTCTGGAACAATAGAAAAAATGGGTGATGTAATTGAAATTTATATTAATAGAGGTTATTATAGTCAATGGGACCACGACCATGAGAAAGAACAAAAGCAACAAATCTTAGACATTTTACAAAAAAATACTGATTTGATGCTGTATAAAAAAGGAAAATTCTCTTATGTCATAGAGGAAAAACTCTATGGTTACTCAATTGATGTTAATATTTTCAGAGGAATGTTTGTTAGTGATCAGGCTACAAGTTTTGCAACCTCAACATTTAGTGTGAAATCCTTCAATGGACAGGGGAAAAAACTAAAATGATGCCAAATGAAGAAAATCTTTTTACTACTGTTGGTTTTGTATGCTTACTCAATTGGGTTCGCTCAATCAAACAACACTATAGTTATTACAAAAATTCCCAAAACTGTTCCTTCTGGTCGAAAGTGGGTTTTAGAGGCAGGAAAACAAACCCGAGTACAAGTAAGTTATGGGGTTCTTAATTCTGGCTCTTTATGCAACGCCCTATTTCTATCTTTACCTGGAATAGTTGCAAATGTCAATCGTGGAGATGTTTTTAATGCTGAAGGTTACATGCTCATATTTAAGGAACCAGATAAGGTTCCATATACGAATGAGTTCACATACGATTTGACAATTCTTTCAATTGTCGATAAAAACTTCTCAGTTAGTGAACTACAGATAAAACAGCCAGAAGATGTGGGTATGAAAAAGATAGAATTTAAGGCGGGAGAAAGTGTTTTTGTAGGAAATTGTTTAGAAAGCATTGAACTGAAAGATGTTACAATGACGCAAGCCGAACTCGAAACAATTAAAATGAAAGAGATAGAAATCAATAAAGCAAATACTCAAAAATTAATCAATTTCAATATACCTATCAATCCTGAGAAAGCGGTTGAACCAGGTACTATTCCAGTGATTCATGATAAAAAATTAAAAAGCATCACCTTTTCCAGTACCTCTGTGTTATTTAAACTGCCTGGTAAGCGTTATTCATTAGATAATATATCCACCTGGACTCTTGAGTTGAATGTTGATGAATTTTCACTTCATAGCAGCAACGGGATAGATAAAACATATAAAGTAATAAAGATTGGCTACGATGAGGAAATGAGGATGCAAAAATTCACATTAGGCGATGAAAACAATGTTGAAACTCATACACTTCTAATTGCTTGGAGCACTAATAGTAATCAGTACTCATTACTTCTTAACTCAATTGATAATAGTGAAGATTTTCAGTTTCAAGATGTCCAAACCACGACAAAACAATTTCAATGATTATTAACAAGATACTGTTATGAATGAAAGTATATCAAAGGAGTTTTTAGATAGATTTCAAAATATAAAATATGAATTATTGCGGGCGACCGCTAATTCAATACTAAAATCAACAATTCAATTTTTCTGTGATGACCAGCGAGGAAGACCAGCACCGACTGCAAGTGGGCTTTTGATTAGTATTGACAATAGGTATTTTATGTTGACTGCTGCGCACGTGATTGCTGAAGATTATAATAATACTTTCATCATCTTGCCCGAGAAAGAATTGCAGTTAGGAGGACTTTTACATTTTACACCCTTACCAAAAAGTGGAAAAAGGGCAGATGATAAAATTGATATTGCGGTGATGGAATTAGAAGAAAGTGTTGTTACTGATATTCAGAAATCCTTTGATTTCATTACACTGGCAAATATTGGAATTGGTCATAAAGGTGTTGATTTGCCTTATTATTACTCCGTGGGCTATCCTGCCTCTAAAACTAAAAAGGTATGGGGAAAGGATGAAATTTCTGCTATTCCATTTCCCTACCAAACTGAAATCGCTGTCGATTTTAATTATGCAAAATGGGGGTTTTCACCGAAATCGCACATTGTTGTGAAATTTGATGGGGCAATCACCTCAAATCATAATAAGCAAATACACAAAGCACCTTCCTTATCTGGTATTAGTGGCAGTGGTTTATGGTTTTTACAGGATTTTGCCCACCCACAAATGATTAATACTAAGAAATTGATTGGACTTGTTATTGAACAAAAAAATAAGGGAGTAAACAATCAAGGAATTATTGCTACACGTATCGACTTGGTGACAGAATTTTTAAGGCAGCATTTTCATTTGAATATACCTAAATCGTCCACCATCAAAGTGAATAATCTCAAACGACCTCCCGTTTGATGGGCAAACGACAAAATCACACTTTAGAATAACAGACGGAATCCTGGCTCCTCGACAAGGGGCGAGGTTTTTTAATCGAAAAAATTACTGAATTCAAATAATCCACTAATATAAAAATCACAAAACGAGAAAAATATCTGGTGAAAAGGAAGAAAAAAACCTAAGAAAAATGGACTTTTTGTGGACTCGAAAATCTCTTACAAAATTGAAAATGATTATTCTGGTATTCCTTTTCTGTTTGGATTTGTAAACCAAGTTTTAATTTTCGAAATAAAGTCCCATACATCTCCTGTCATTGGTTTTACATATGTCGGAACTTGAGGATCTTCGCCCAATTTTTCAAAGATTTCTATTAACCATTCTGGACTATGTCCTGAAGTGGCACCCAAAGTTTTAAGCCAACTTTCAAGTTCTCCATTTCTTACAACAAAAATTCCATACTCATCAAGTTGGTCAAAAAGATTATTACATGCTTCTTTCTCCGTTGGGTCTAATACGTCAACACCTCCCTGTTTTTTGAACTTGATTTCTGGTCTTGCCTTCAACCAAGTATGAATTAAACTTCTTGCAGTTGCCGTTGATTCAATCGTTACTCCTGGAATAAAAGCACTACTTAAAAGATTTGTCCATGTGGTACCTCCATTTTTTAAGACGTCTACATCCACAATTGCAGCACATGGTATTCCCATTTCTCGAAGAGGCTTCATCATTTCATGAATTGTTTGATAGTTTTGTGCATTAAGAAATAAACAATTGGGTATCCCATTTGCTGGTAAATAAGCCAGAAGTCGTTCATTAATTTCTTGATAGAATGCTCTATCTGCATCAGATTCTGTTACGATTACAGATTCGTAAAAAAGTCCATTCAACACACCAGTAGAACGAAGTAAAGGATGGCGCATCAGTTTAAGAACCTTTTCACTTGGTAAAATTCGTGCTGTTGCAATATTACCTGAGTATGTCAACCGAACAATATTTAATGGTGTTCCCGATTGAATACATCCCATTAGAAAGTTAGAACTATGGGTCGAAACAAATAAGTTTTTAAAACTTCCTTTCACAGAATTGCTGATTTCCTTTCCCAAATTGAATGCTAAAGATGGATGTAAAAATGCTTCGGGCTCATCAATTAAAATAATTTTAGGTTCGCCAGCAATTATTGTTGTAATAATCCCTGTAAATGCCTTTACCCCATCACTTGCAAGGTTTATATCCAATGCTCTGCTATGAAAACTGACCGCATCTTGGTGAATACCTCGTTCTTGCATTTCTTCAATTGGAGCAACATCTGATAATCTTATTCTTAGTCTACCAGATTTTGTAGGGTCAACAACAAAATATTTATTAAAAGCATCGAATATGATTCGTCTAACTTCATTTCTCTTTATGTTATCACTAAATAATACCTGAAGGTTGTTCTGAGGAAGGGTCTGCAAATCTCCTGCATCTTGTTCATTAATCAGACCAATACGGCTTTTCCCATCAAGCCTGATAGTATTAAATGTGACATAAAACTGACAATAAGGGCTCCTTTGCTGTGTGGTTTCCTTAAGGTATAGCAGTATATCGTTTCTGCTTAGATTATGTCTGTGATTTTCCTTTCCAAAAATTATATGACCAAATGTAACGGCTTCATTATGCCTAGGTGTTAAAGTATATTTCAGGATTTCGGACTCTGGGTCTGAAATAGGTGTGAAGGAGATTTCATCAAAAATTACATCGGTTGTGTTTTGTGTTCCTATCCTACAAAATGCCTCTATTTCAATTAGTATTTTGCTTTTCCCAGAATTATTTGGTCCAACAAAAACTGTAATCGGTGTTGTGTCCAATTCTAAAGGAGGTTTCGTTGGGGATGAACCAAATTTTAATTTTAGTTTGCTAATCATCTATTTTTCAATTGATGGTTGTTATTAATGCTGTAAATATAGATATTTTTAGAGGTACAATAAAAATCAATAACGTTATACAAGCAATTCAGTTCGTGAAAACATTTTCAATCCAATCGTTTTCGCTGGGGCAAAATCATCAATGACCGATTTGTAAATTTCCTTAAGTTCATAGAACGGGGCGGGGCTATTGTAAAATCGTGAGATGAAAAGAAGGTCGAGAAATGTTGCATCGTACCATTTCGCATTCGAAGAATACCCTAAAACCGCCTCTGATTTTGACTGTTCGAGCAAATGTTGGGCGAGAAGTTCGCCTTCTGAACCTCTAAAAACTGAGCAGGCTCCAATGTAAATAACTCGCTTGGCTTCAGTTGCACTGATGAACGGATGAACAAGTTCGTCTATGCCACTTCCTGAATTGTTATTGTCATAAGTTATTCCACCTGGGATTCCGTGAAATGCCATGTAGACGAATGGAACTTTGGAACTTATTGAGTTTGGGTGTTGTACCCAGTTGTAAAGGCTTTCTTCATTAGCAATATAACTGTGATGCAGGTGAAACGGGTGTAGTAGTGTTGGCGACATCGCTAGGAGTGTCGGTCTAAGAGCCAAGTTATCATTTGAATGTGTGCTGGTGCTCCAATCGCTGGTCTCAAAACAAATCAATCGGCTTGTATCTTCGTTCCAAAAATCGCTTTCTGGCTGAATATTTTCTTCAACTGGTCGTTTGTCAAAGTTCAAAAATCTGGTGTTCATTGGGTGGATCCTCCGTTCTATATATAAATGAGGTATGTCCGATTTTTTTGGGGGTCAAACCCGTCATATCTTCGCACTATGAGAATGTTGATACTATGCCTTTTCCTTTTAATCATCAATGTTTCTTGTCATGGAAATCCTGGACAGGACGCTATACAGCCAGTGGACACACTGACATATTCACAAAAACACCAAATACCGTTTGATACGGTAGTTGCACATGTCCGTAAATTAATAGAAGGAAGCGAAAAACTTATCGGCACAATCAAGGAGGGTATGAAGTCGGAAGGAGTGGTTGGTTATATGCGGAAGCATGAGGATGTCTTTGCTCCTATTGTGGCATTTGTTCTGTTGTATGCTGTGTGGCTAAGAAGAGCAAAGTTGTAGAATGTTATCTTTCTTTCTTCTTTATCTACTGTGCGTTCTGCATTATTCTCTTTAATTTCACTTGTCGTTGTCTTCTCAGAAAATCATAAGCAAGAAATGAATCTTGAAACTTAGTTATTGATGAAAACAGATACACGAACTTGTTATTTGCATTAATTTCATAAAAAGCATCATTGAATGCGCTAAGTGAATATGGCGATAAAACATCGATGTAGCCAATTTTTTGTTTATATGACAATCTTCTGTTGTCATCATTGATGACATATGAAACAGTTAAATCTTTAAATTGCCACTCATAATCTTTGAGAATCTTAGTGACTCCGCCTGTACGTTTTATCTCTTTTTCTTTTACACGTGTAAAATTCTGCGATTTTAAGAAATCATATAGTTTATCTTCTTGTGTCATAATCATTTTTTCATTCTTATATCCAAATAATATCCAAAAGACGAAAAAATCGTTAACATACTGTATATTTGATAAATAAAATGGTGCTAATAATCCAACTGTGAAAAGTCGGAATTAGAGGAAATATGAGGGAATAGATTAGTTATCTATACTTAAATCAAAAGCATAATCCTGATAACTTATAATGCTTTTCGTTTTATTCAATTCAACCCACGCTTTTTCTTTATGTGACAATTCGACTAAATCCCATGATGGGGTGTTTCCAAACAACTCAACAACTTTTTTGATTGTGTTTAGTTCTTCAGCACTAAAGACCGATAAATCAAAATCCTTAAGTGGTCTATAACATTCATTGACCCTTGAATTATTGACCTTAATGAAAACAGGTTCAATAATTTCTTCCTTTTCGATAAAATGAGCGAAGATGAAATCATAGTTCGAAGGCACTGGACCGTAAGAAATTGCCCGATAAGATATTCCTGAGATTGACCTCCCTGTTGTCTTATAATTTAAAAAATCTGTATAGAACAACATTTTATTTAACTTGAGTTTATCGTTGAACTCAGGATTACAATTTGAGAGAAAGTAGAGCATTAAATTGGTGGCTTTATCTGGGCTTGGAACAGAGTATCCTGTATACCTATTGGGTACACTATGCCAATTAAAATTGCAAAGAAGATAATCATCTTCCTTGGAGGGCATCAAAGTTTTTACATATTTTAAAATCTTCATATATGCAACTTCTCCAAGAATCTCTTTAGATTGAGATAAATAAGAAGTGAACATTTCGAGATTTTTGGCGCTTGAAATTAATTTTGCATTCGCTGTTGATGGAATTTCACCCTTTTCGTAGTTAGAATATGTGTTTATCCCAAGCCCAAGGATTACTGACATTTTTTGTGCACTAACCTTATATTTTTCTCGTAATTGGACAAGTTCTTCTGGAAAAGGTAATTCATATTTCTCCCGATACTGGTTATAAATCTGATTTACAACCAACGTATCGGTCTCTTTTGTGGTGAATTCTTCTCCACAACTTTCGCATTTGTAGAAAAACTCACTGATTTGAAATTTCTCCTTTTTAAATTCTTTTTCTACGATTTTGCTATTAATGACCGCTTGTTCATCACAAAACGGACAATCTCTATTTGCTTCCATGACTATGTTCTTTATCTCTATTCTTGTCTCTGGGTTTACTTTTTTAATTACCTCAACGGGTAATCTATAACAGCCTCAGGTAGATGAAATGACATACAATGTGGCGATTTACTGAACTTCCCTAAACTAAGTTTTACATAAATTTCCTGTCCATTATGTTGGGCTCCAAACTCATAAAATTCGGAACGTTTTGGGTCTATATCTCCTGTTGGACCACGATAGTAATCCCTGACTTCCAATTTCATTACTATCTCCTCTCGAATATTTGCCGTTATTCCTAATTGAAGCAACGCATCTGTGTTTTTCTGGCGTGGGTAATAATCAATGCCAAAAGTTCTTGCTTTAACTTTAAATTCGTTCAAAAATGTTTGAACATCGTCTCTCAATGCCATCTTTAAAGAAGTTAATGATGTTAACGAAATGATTTTCCCTGGGTTCCATAGGTCTCTGCGTCTTTAGGGTTAGTGTCTGTATAAATTACTGCTGCAAAGATACAACAAAAAACACTAATTAGTATAAAAATGTCAAATAAAAATTAAAAATATCACTTATTAGTGACATTATGGAATAATCGATGGCAGTACAAATAACGGTATTCCTGGCAGATCTATCCAGTTATCAATAAAATCAACTACTTTGA
>Ga0224522_1000236_pt1 | contig 23907 bp, 24 predicted proteins | sample CFST25metaG_FD_182733 | JGI IMG/M metagenome (GOLD analysis project Ga0224522, IMG submission 182733) | Peat soil microbial communities from Stordalen Mire, Sweden - C.F.S.T25 | ecosystem: Environmental > Terrestrial > Soil > Wetlands > Peat | place: Sweden: Norrbotten County, Stordalen Mire...
ATTAAAATAAAATAATTTTTTTAATTCCGCTGTTTTTTTAAGAAAAGTAAACCTCTTTCACGAAGGAAGTACTAAATTGTCTTCATTAGCTTTATCATATCCATCAAAGCCAGTCCCGATTCAAATCCTTTATTTGTATCTTCATTGCAGGGGTCAACTCCGCTACGGGCGAACGCCTGCTCAGGAGTGTAGCAGGTGAGGACGCCGAATGCAACCGGGATTTCAAAATCAACTGAAAGATTACTTATGCTGTTGGATACAGCATTTGATATGTATTCGAAGTGGGCAGTTTCGCCTTTAATCACACAGCCGAGAGCAATTATACCGTCAAATTTATTTTTACCTTTTTTCCTGCAGAGTTTTTTAAGTGCAAGGGGAATTTCAAATGCACCGGGTGTGTAATATATTTTAATATTTTTTTCGCTTACGTTATTTTCTTTAAGAGCCTCTACAGCACCGCTTAAAAGATTTGCAGTTACAACTTCATTAAATTTGCTTACAACAATTGCTATTTTATTTTTATTGATTTTCATCTACGAATTATTTTAATAAAGTCTTCTTTTCATATTTACTATTTCCCTGTCGGTAACGTAGAAATTTCCGAAGTTTTCAAAATCATTTTTTACTATTCCGTGGAAATCCGAGCCGCCGCTTTCCAGCATGAAATTCTGTGCCGCAACTTTCTGGAAGTAATTAATATCAGTATAAGAATGAGATGGGTGCATTACTTCAATCCCGTCTACGCCGCATTCAATAATTTCCTGAATCTGCGTGTTCTTAAAATATTTTCCCGGGTGTGCGATGAAAGATAATCCGCCGAGTTCCGCAATAATATTAAGCACGGTCTTTATATCGGGATTTGGTTTTTTAACGTATGCGGGCTTTCCGTCGCCGATGAATCTTATAAATGCATCGACATAATTTTTTACAAATTTTACACTCACCATTTCAAGTGCCAGGTGCGGACGCCCCAATGTAATATTTGATGAATATTTTCCGAGAAATTTCTCGGCATTAATTATGCAATTCAGCTGGCTGAGCCTTTTTATCATTTGTCTTAATCTCTCAACTCTCGATTTTCTGATGTTCTCGATAAACTCAATCAGTGCCTGATTCTTGTAATCTATAAAATACGCTAAAATATGTACTTCCTTGCCGTTATAATCTGTGCTGAATTCTATTCCGGGTATGATTTCAATTCCGTATTCATCAGAGTGCTGCAGTGCTGCTTCGATACCATTGATATTATCGTGGTCTGTAATGCTAATTGCGGAAAATCCGGCTTCTTTTGCCTTCTGGAGTAATTCTAACGGAGAATATTTTCCATCGGAAAAATTTGAATGTATGTGTAAATCAGCTTTGATATTTTTCCTGGTTACTGTCATAATTAACCATTTAAGATAATTTATATTATTATTTGATTAAAGTCATTTATTCTCAATATTTATGAAAGTTTAGAAAAATAAAAAACCCATTGTTTTTTGCTAAAAATAATGATGAAATTCATTATTTTAATAGAGATTTAAAATCATTATATTATTTGATTTGGTAAAATATATGAAAATTGCCTTAATAGTGGGGGGAATATCGTCTGAACGGGAAGTTTCATTATCTTCAGGCAGGGCTATATTAAAAGCATTAAGGGAAAACGGGCATAGTGTGAGCGTTATTGACCCGATTTATGGAGATAAAGAAATCAGCGAGGATATTATTTTTAAGGATTTGGTTTCAGAAGAGTATCCTACAAAAGAAGCTATGGAGAATTTATTGAAAGAATCCCGCAGAAAAGTTATCGATTGCATTAATTCAAAAATGTTCGATAATATTGAGCTTGCATTTTTAGGACTTCACGGAAAATACGGCGAAGACGGCAGAATACAGAGCCTGCTTGATTTGAGGGGCATTAAGTTTACAGGTTCAGATGTGCTTTCATCCGCGGTTGCAATGGATAAAAATCTGACTAAAATGATTTTTCGGAATTTTGATATTCCTACCGCAGACTGGATTGTGATTTCAAACAAGGATGAAATAGATATTTCGGAAATTTTAAAAAAGATAAAATTACCTTTTGTAGTAAAACCAAATGATGAGGGAAGTACGGTTGGGCTGACTATTGTTCACGATGAATCCGAAATAAAAAATGCATTAGAGCTTGGTTTTAAATACACGGATAAGATTATGATTGAAAAATATGTAAAAGGAAGAGAATTAACGGTTTCGATTTTGGGAAATACAGCTTACCCGCTGATTGAAATTGTACCGAAAGAGGGTTTTTATGATTATAAGCATAAATATACAAAGGGAATGACAGAATATATCTGCCCGGCGGAAATCAGTGATGAAATAAGTGACAAAGCGCAAGAACTCGCTTTAAAAGCGTATCAATCACTCGGATGCTCCGTATATTCAAGAGTGGATTTCCTGTTGGATTCGAATAATGATTTATATTGCCTGGAGGTTAATACCTTACCGGGAATGACGGCGCTGTCGCTTGTTCCGAAAGCGGTTAAAGCAAAAGGCATGGAATTTAATGAACTGATTGAGAATATTATCGGGTTATCTTTAAATAAATATTAAAATGTCAGAGCAGCAGGAAGAAAGCAAAGATAGTCTGTTTAAAAAAACTGCAAGGTTTTTTAAGTATAATAAAATGGCTCTGATTTTTTTGTTCATAATAATTGCGCATTCAGGGCTTGCGATTTTCGGAAGTAAAGGTTTTTTGACAAGGATGAAACTCGATTCAACCAGAAAACAGCTTGAGAAACAACTGCAGGATGAAACGAAAAAAGGTGAGGATTTGAAAAAAGAAATAAACGAAATTAACACTTCGGATAAAAAGATTGAAAAGATTGCAAGAGAAAAATACGGAATGACAAAAGACGGTGAGAAAATAATTAAAATTAAAGTCGACAGTACAAAGTAAAATATATTAATGGACAGGAAAAAGATTATATTGTCGGGAATGAGACCTACGGGTAAACTGCACATCGGGCATTTTGTCGGTGCGCTCGAAAACTGGGTGCATCTGCAAGATTCTTATCAGAATTATCATCTAATAGCTGATTACCATACTTTAACTACGAGTCTCGATACGACAAATGTTTATAATGACACGATTGATATGGTTATAGACTGGGTTGCATGCGGAATAGATCCTGTACTATCGCCTATTTTCAGGCAGTCAAAAGTAAAAGAGCACACTGAATTATTTCTTATATTTTCAATGCTAATAACGAAAGCAAGGCTTGAGAAAAACCCTACGCTGAAAGACCAGATAAGGGATTTGAATCTGCAGAGCATAACATACGGGCATCTTGGATATCCTGTACTTCAGGCTGCCGATATATTATTATACAAGGGCGATTTGGTACCGGTTGGTGAAGACCAGGTGCCTCACGTAGAAATTACAAGACATATTGCAGGTTTGTTTAATGAACAATATATTTTGAAAGACGGGAAGAAAATTTTTCCTATACCCGAGCCTAAGATTACAAAGTTTGCAAGGCTTCCGGGACTGGACGGAAAAGCAAAAATGAGTAAATCACTTGGAAATACGATATTGATATCCGACGGTGAAGATGAAATAAAAAATAAGATGAAGAAAGCATTTACAGACCCGAATAAATTAAGAAAAGGCGATAAGGGAAATCCGGATATCTGTCTTGTTTTCACGTATCACAATAAATTCAATCCCGGTGAAGTACCTGAAATACGGGAAGGATGCAGCAGCGGAACATTAGGCTGCTTTGACTGTAAAATGAATATAGCAAACAAGATAAAAGACTACTTCGCACCGGTACACAATAAAAGAAGTGAACTGGAAAAAAATATTGATTATATTAAGAATGTTTTAAGTGATGGCGAAACAAAAGCTAAAGCAGTTGCAGAAAATACAATGGGTGAGGTAAGAGAAGCAATGAAACTGGGATAAAAAATATAAAATTTTATAATTTGATAGAACCGGATAAAAAAGATAAGGCTATTCAGGATAAGATTAAGGAAAACGGTGAAATTCCAAAGCACATAGCCATTATTATGGATGGAAACGGCAGGTGGGCAAAGGAAAGAAATAAATCCAGGGTATTCGGACACAGGCAGGGAGTAACATCCGTGAGGGATATTGTGGAATGCTGCGGACAGATTGGCGTAAAGAATCTTACACTGTACACATTCTCGACCGAAAACTGGAAAAGACCAAAAGATGAAGTTTCAATTTTGATGAAACTTCTGATAAAAGCACTGAAAGATGAAACAGACAGGCTGCATGAAAATAACGTAAAACTTTATGCAGTCGGCAATCTCAGTACTTTACCTGACAGGGTGCTTGCCGAATTAAAAGATGCAATGGAGAAAACGAAGAACAATAAGCTGATGACCCTGACACTTGCAATCAGCTATAGTGGAAGGTGGGATATCCTGAATGCAGTCAAAAATATTTCAATAGATGTAAGGGAATCAAAAATAAAAGAAGACCAGATAAACGAAAAATTATTTTCGGAATATTTAACTACAGGTTTGCTGCCCGAGCCCGACTTGCTGATAAGGACAGGGGGAGAATTCAGGATAAGCAATTTCCTTTTATGGGAACTGGCTTACACTGAAATTTACATTGATAAAATCTTCTGGCCCGGATTCAGGAGGGAACATTTATATGAAGCAATAAGAGAGTACCAGAGGCGTGAACGCAGATTTGGACTGGTCAGTGAACAAATAAATAAAATTAAAAAGTAAATTATTAAAGAAAATGAGTTTTAAAGAAATCTCAAAAATAATATTTATTCTCGCAGTTTTTGTTTTTTTTGCAGGATCTAAAACTTCCGTAGCACAGGATGATCAGGAACCAGCTGTTTACAGGATAGCGAGCATAAATGTTACGGGAAATAAATTTTACGATTCAAAGACAATTATTAATTACTCGAATCTTAAAGAGAATATGGAAATTGCAATACCTTCGGATGAAACAAGGGATGCAATTAAAAAACTCTGGAGCCTCGGATTATTTTCAAATGTATCTCTTTATGTTGATAAAAAATTCGGCAAGGATATTTATCTTGTAATACAGGTACAGGAACTACCGCGTGTGGAGGGGATTGAAGTGATCGGCAATGATAAGATTTCCAAGAGCGATATTACCGATAAAATCGGGCTGACAAACGGGGAAGTCGTGCAGGACCAGAAGTTAAAGGATATAGAATACAATCTTGTTAGATACTATACCGATGAAGGTTATTCGCTTGCTGAAATTAACGTCGATAAACTTATCTCTGCAAATAATGAAGCGCATATAAGAATAAAGATTAAAGAGGGGCATAAACTCACGGTCAGGGAAATTAGTTTCGAAGGTAATAAGGGATTAAAGAACAAGGAACTGAAAAAATCTATGGATAATACATCGGAAAAAGTATGGTGGAAATTCTGGGATGGTGCAACATTCGATAAATCAAAATTTGAAGAAGATAAAAAGTCTATAATAAATTTCTGCAAGGAAAAAGGTTACAGGGACGCGGAAATTACGGGGGAAGACCTTAAATTATCACAGGATAAAGAAGATATTTATATCAAGCTGAAAATTGACGAAGGTAAAAAATATTATGTGAACAGCGTGAGTTTTGAAGGAAACAAAATTTATCCCGACTCTTTATTGCTGGCAAGGCTGGATTTGAAGAAAGGTGACGTCTACAATTTCAAAAAGATGTCTTTGAATTTATACGGCAACGAAGCGGAAAACGATATAAGTGCATTGTATTACGATAATGGTTATCTCAATTATTCTACAGATGTGGACGAAAAAGTTGTCGACGGAAATAAACTTGATATGAAAATAAAAATTGTAGAGAATAATCAGTTTAAATTCGGTAACGTCAGTTTTGAAGGAAATGATAAAACGCAGGATAAGGTGCTGCGAAGGGAGCTTTATACTATACCCGGAGATTTTTTCAACAGGGGAAATGTAAAACGCAGCATGCAGCAGTTAAATGCTCTAAACTATTTTAATCCGGAAAAACTCAACCAGGACCTCGCTCTGGAAAATGATTCGATTGTAAATATTAAATATATTGTACAGGAACGCTCGTCCGACCAGTTCAATGCCTCGGTCGGATATAGCGGAAGCTTTGGAATGACGGGTTCTCTTGGTCTTACGTTTAATAATTTCGATATTTCACATCCTTTCTCCGGCGGTGCAGGACAGATGCTGAATTTCAACTGGCAGTTCGGTGAAGCGGGAACTTACAGAACTTTCTCGATAGGATTCCAGGAACCCTGGTTCATGAATGAACCAACTTCACTTGGCTTTAATCTTTTTGATACCAGGACAAACTACACCTATGACATTGAAGAAACAGGAGGAATAGTAAGTATCGGCAGGCGTTTTAAATTTCCCGATGATTATTTCAGAGGCGACTGGTCGGTTAAAGTTCAAAGTACCAATGTTATAAACGGCGGAGGATATTACTCAACAGGTAAAAGAGACCAGTTCAGCATAAGACAGACGATAACGCGTTCGACAGTATTTGACCCTATGTTTCCGCTTACAGGTACAAGAATTGCAAATTCGACCGAGCTTTCCGGCGGACCGTTTTTACCCGGAAATATTGATTTTGTAAAAAATATTTTTTTGGCAGAAACATATACACCGCTGGTAAGGAATCAAAAATTTGTATTGTACAGTAATTTTAATTTTTCATTTGTAAAACCTATAGGAAGCGACCGGTATCTTCCCCCGACAGAATTATTTTTTATGGGTGGTAACGGGTTGGCTTATAATACAATAGCATTAAGAGGCTATAATGACAGGAATATAGGTCCGAAAGATGCGGGTTATAATCCGATCGGAGGCAAGGTTGCAATAAAATATGGTATTGAATTAAGATATCCTTTATCACTTGACCCATTTCCGATTTTCGTATTACTGTTTGCAGAGGCGGGAAATATCTGGGCAGATATTTCTAAAACGGATCCGTTTGATCTGAGAAGGTCGATAGGATTCGGTACGAGGCTGTATCTGCCTGCAGTCGGACTTGTAGGGTTTGATTTCGGCTACGGATTTGACAGAAAAATAGAAGACAGGGTAAGTCCGGGACTAGTGTTCCACTTCCAGTTTGGTAAAGGATTTTAGTAATTAACAAATAGCAAATTGAAATTAATAAACATAATTAAAATAATAAGGAGATAATTTCTTGAAAGTATTAAACATTAAATTTTTCGTTTTTTTAGTCGGATTAGTATTGTGTATATCTACATTTTCTTTCTCGCAGATAAAAATCGGATATGTTGACAGAGACGGTATAATCAAACAAATGCCCGACTACAAAAAGGTGGAAGATGAATACCAGGCTTTTGCAAAACTGTATGCCGATACACTTCAGAATAAAGAAAATGAATTAAAATCAAAAGCGGAAGTTTTCAAAAAGCGTTATGAAGAAGCCCAGAAGCTTGTTGAATCGGGAGCGGTAAAATCAGATGCGGAATTGAAAAAACTCAGCGATGAAATCGCCGACCTGCAGAAAGAGTTGCAGACGCTTGATGATGCTTTGACAGGTTACAAACAAAAAGCTCAGAATGATTTGATTCAGAGGCAAGCGGAGCTTTTAAAACCTTTGGTCGAAAAAATGGCCAAAACGGTCGAAATTGTTGCCAAAGAAATGAAAATCAATTTTGTATTTAATAAAACGGAAGATTTGATTTACGGGGAAAAGGAATCCGATATTACATTCAAGGTTCTCGATAAATTAAAATAATTTCAATTAATTTAAAAATATTAAATTGAAAAAAACAAAAGGCCTAATTACAGGCATCATATTATCATTAATTGTTTCGTCTTTCGCGCTTTCTCAGACTAAAGTCGGATATATAGATTCAAAAAAGATTATTGACAATATGCAGGAAGCAAAAGATGCCAAGCAAAAGCTGGATAACCAGGTTGGCGAATGGCAGAAAGACCTTGGAAATCTGCAGGATAGTTTGAAAAGAATCAAAGATGATTATGATAAAAAGAAACTTATATTATCCGAACAGATGAAATCTCAGATGGAAAAGGACATTAAAGATATCGAGACTTCTATTACTACTTTTAAAACCCAGAAGTTCGGCGAGGGCGGGGAATATTTTGTTAAACAGACAGATTTCATGAAACCTGTTCAGGACAGAATATTTAAGGCAATTGAAACAGTTGCAAAGAAGGAGGATTATGACTATGTCTTTGACAGGAACAGTGATATACTGCTTTTGTTTGTAAATGAAAAATATGATTTAACGGCAAAGGTTCAAAAAGTGATAGAGGGAAAATAAAATGAAAGTTAAGGAAATAGCAGAATATATTAACGGGGAAGTTTCAGGAAATGCCGAATTGGAAATTATTAATGTCGGAAAGATTGAAACAGCGGGTAAAAATGAAATTACGTTTATTTCGAACCCACTGTATGAAAAATTCTTTTCGGAGACAAATGCCGGGGCTGTTTTAGTCTCGAAGACTTTTAAAATAAAGGAAATCAGAAATGATTTGACCGTTATTAAAGTCCAGGACCCTTATCTTTCATTTGTCAGCCTGCTGGAACTGTTTAACAAGGATGAAACTGCTGAAGAATACGGTATTTCGGATACCTGCGTTATAGGAAAAGATTCAAAAATAAGTGAAACTGTTTTTATAGATGATTTTGTAAAAATCGGAAACGGGTGTAAAATAGGTAAAGATACACGAATATCGGCAGGCAGTGTGATAGGAAAAGGTGTGAGTCTCGGAAATAATTGCAGAATAGAAAATAATGTAGTGATTTACAAAAATTGCATCCTCGGTAATAATGTGCATATTCATTCCGGTACTGTTATAGGAAGCGACGGTTTTGGCTATGCAAAGCAGGAAGACGGAATATTTAAAAAGATACTTCAAAAAGGGATTGTGGTGATTGAAGATGATGTTGAGATTGGAAGTAATTGTACAATTGACAGGGCAACAATAGGAGAAACAAGAATATGCCGCGGTGTAAAAATGGATAACCAGATTCAAATCGCACACAACGTATACGTAGGGGAAGATACGGTGATTGTAGCACAGGTCGGGATTTCAGGCACTACGAAGATAGGAAAGAGATGTATGATTGGCGGGCAGGCAGGACTTGTCGGACACATTACAATCTGTGATGATGTTATAATCGGTGCGGCAGTCGGTGTATCAAAGTCCATCACAAAACCCGGTATGTATACCGGTTACAGGGCTAAACCGTTCAAGGAAGAATTGAGGCAGGAAGCATCGATTAAATATATTGAAAAGCTGAGAGAAGAGCTGAGAAATATTATAAATAAAAAACAATAAATAAAAAAAACAGTAAATGTTAGAAAAACAGCGAACAATTTTAAAAAGTGTGTCAATGTCAGGGGTCGGTCTGCATACAGGTAACAGGTCTGTGATGACTTTTAAACCTGCTCCCGAAAATTATGGAATCAGATTTAAAAGAATGGACCTCGAAAATTCCCCTGAGATTCCTGCAGATATTGACCACGTGGTGGATATTTCCAGAGGAACCACAATTGCAATGGGAAACGCAAAGGTCCATACTGTCGAACACGTTCTTGCTGCAATTGTGGGTTGTGAAATAGATAATATTACGGTAGAACTGGATAGCAATGAACCCCCGATAATGGACGGAAGCGCAATAGATTACGTGCATACATTGATTAAAGCGGGATTTGTCGAGCAGGATGCAATGAGAGACTATTTAATCATCGAAGATACTGTACACTATCATAGTGAAGAAGACAAAGTCGATATTGTTGCACTTCCTTTGAAGAATTATTTTAGAATTTCACTTATGATTGATTTCAGCAATCCCGCGCTTGGAGTGCAGCACAGCGGATTGTTCGATTTGCAGAGCGAGTTTGAAACGGAATTTGCGCCTGCCCGGACATTCTGTTTCCTGAAAGAAATTGAAATGCTGAAAGAACAGGGATTGATTAAAGGCGGGGAAATTGATAATGCAATTGTGATTGTTGACAGAAAATTCAATGATGGTGAGTTTGAGGAATTTAAAAAGAAGATTGAACTTGACGGTAAGATTAAACTCGGTACGACCGGAATATTAAATGACACGCCTCTAAGATTCAAGAATGAACCGGCGCGTCACAAAGTGCTTGATATGATTGGCGACCTTGCGTTAATAGGTGCCCCGATTAAAGGTCAGATACTTGCTGCAAGACCGGGACATAAATCGAATATCGAATTTACAAAGATGCTGAGAAAGCTATATCTGCAGAAAAAGAGCGTAAAAAAATACCAGATGCTGAAAACTTCAGGCGGTGTTCTGGATATTGATGCAATTATGAAGATTCTTCCTCACAGGTATCCGTTCTTGCTTGTTGACAGAATACTGGAAATTGAAATGGAAACACAGAGAATTGTGGGTATGAAAAATGTAACTTTCAACGAACCCTTTTTTGCCGGACATTTTCCCGGTAAACCGATTATGCCCGGTGTGCTGATAGTTGAAGCAATGGCGCAGTGCGGGGGTGTATTATTAATGCATACAATGGATGATATAGAGAAGAAGCTTGCTTTCTTTACCACAATGGATAATGTAAAATTTAAAAAACAGGTTGTTCCGGGCGACCAGCTTATTTTCGATATGCAGATACTGTCTTTCAGAAGGGGATTCTGCAAGCTGAAAGGTAAAGCATATAAAGGTTATATCGGAGGAGATCTTGCCTGCGAAGGCGAATTCGGCGTGGTACTTGTCGATAGGTAAAATGTTTTTAAAAAAGTATAAATAAAAAAGTCAGGTTAAATTAACCTGACTTTTTTTATTTTAAAAGTATTAATTAATCTGCATTCGATAAAGCTTCTACTCCGGGCAAAAGTTTCCCTTCCAGGAATTCGAGTGAAGCTCCTCCGCCTGTCGAGACATGAGAAACTTTATCTTCCAGTCCCGCTTTTGCTATGGCAGAAGCGGAATCACCGCCTCCTATAATAGTAACGGCTCCTTTCGATGTTGCATCTGCGAGAGCTTTGGCAATTTCAAATGTACCTTTAGAAAAACTGTCCATTTCAAATACACCCATTGGACCGTTCCATACGATTGTTCCCGAATTCAGAATTTCCTTTTTAAAAAGTTCGATTGTCATTTCACCTATATCCATTCCCATCCATTCGTTTAAATCATCTGTCATTTTATCGAAAGCAACAGTTTTTTTGTTTGCAGAATTTTCGAATTTATCTGCTATTACAAAATCAAGCGGAAGCAGCAATTCCTTTTTTAATGCCTTTGCCTTATTCAAAACTTCTTTTGCAAGTTCAATTTTATCTTCTTCCAAAATCGATTTACCTATATTCAGACCCATTGATTTATAAAATGTATACATCATTCCCCCGCCGATTAATATTTTATCCGCAATATTGAGCAGGTTTTCCAGAACGTCTATTTTACCCGATATCTTCGAACCGCCAAGAATAGCTGTGAGCGGGCGTTTTGGGTTGTTTATTGCGGCGGAAAGATATTTCAGTTCTTTTTCCATAAGGTAACCTGCGGCGCATATTTTAATAAAATGAGTCACCCCTTCCGTGGATGCATGAGCCCTGTGGGCGGTTCCGAAAGCATCGTTCACATAAACATCACCGTAAGCGGCAAGCTTTTGAGCAAATTCGGGATTGTTTTTTTCCTCTTCCTTGTAAAACCTCAGGTTCTCAAGCAGAAGTACATCACCCGGATGCATATTCTTTATAACTTCTTTATTAACGGGACTAATACAGTCATCAGAAAACAAAACCCTGCTATCAAGATATTTAGATAAAAATTCCGCGACGACATCAAGAGAGTATTTCGGGTTTTTTTCTCCTTTAGGCCTGCCGAGATGACTCATCAGAATACATTTCCCGCCGTTATTTATAATTGCTTTAATAGTCGGTACCGATTCTACTATTCTTTTGAAATCCGTGATATTCCTGTTCTCATCGAGAGGGACATTAAAATCCACGCGTACAAGAACATTTTTTCCTTTGATTAAATTATCCGCTAAAAGATTATCAATAGTAAGTTTCGCCATAATATTATTTTAAGTTTGCTAAAAATAAGAATAAGTAAGAGAATAAAAAATGGAGAAGAGAAAAGTAAAAAGAATGTTCCCAAACATAGTTTGGGAACACAGAATAAAATAATATTATAAATTTTTATTTAAGGAATATTTGAAAGCATAAAACACCTGTCCCACCAAGTCCAATTACAAAACCTTTACGCATAACAGACTCTGATTAATAACATTATTTAATAAAGTTTTTTGTAGGTTCAGGACACCAGACCCACCATGCATTAAAATGATAAGTATGACCTGCTTCTAATTGATAATAATTATTTACTAAAGGCGCATAAAGAAATGAATCTTCACCTGTTACATCAGGACCTTGCCCATTTGTTGAACCATATGGTTTTCTCAAGTTCGTCCCAAAAATAACACCATCATCATCAGCTATTGCAAAAATTGCAACTCTAGGAGAGCTAGAGGAGTACATTGTATTTTCACAATATGGGAGGCAATTATTCCATTTGAAAATTACTTTTAAAGCAAACTGACCAGTATGATTAAGTGGAACATAATAATCTGATACATTGTTGGTATTAACAATTTCGGGTAGAGGACTTGGAAAATCGTATATAAAGACTCTTGAACCGATTTTTCCGTTAACAAATTCATACAATTCCATTATCGCTTCATAAGACGGATTGTCTTCCGGGCACGAAGTAACATCAATGTTGATTCCATTATTCGTCAAAGATGGTTTTTCTTTCGAATTATTCCCCGCAGACTCGACACCATTATCTTTTTGGCAGGATAAATAAAGAATACTAAATAAAACTAAAAACACGAACAGAACAAAAATTTTTGTCTTCATTTTAATGTTGTTTTAGTTTAATAAAGGATTGCATCAATAAATTAAATAACATTTTAATTATTGTCAACGATAATACTCATATAGAATTACATTGAATACCGTTAGTATACTTACTATAAGTAATAAATTACATAAACATTTATTATTCATATATTTAACTGCATTATGTTATATTATTACTATATTGGGAAATATAAAATAAATTGTCTGAATACTATCTAAATTTTAATTAAAATAATATTTTGAAAATGTATTTATTAAATATCAATAAATAACAGAAGAAAATATCTTATCTAAATTGCATATCATTTGTATAATACTTTTCAGCTTAGTCAAAAAGGATAAATAAACCCCTTCGATTTCTTCAATCGAAGGGGTTTGCAAATATCTCTTAAGTCAATCTGATTTGCTCTAAGTCAGCGAAATCAGAGTAATCACTGAAATCAGTGATACTATTTTACCAGAACCATTTTCTTTAAATCTGTAATTCCGTTCGATTCGAGTTTGTAAAAATAAACTCCGCCCGGCAGGCCTGAACCGCTGAATCCAACAGAATATGTTCCGGTGTTCATTACTATATTTACTAAAGTCCTGACTTCATTACCGAGTATATCGTAGACTTTTAATGTTACAAGTCCGGATTTTTGTAATGCAAAATTAATATTCGTTGAAGGATTGAATGGATTGGGGAAATTTTGAAATAAAAACGACTTATCGGAAACAGTGCTTTCAATTTGCTTAATTCCAATCGAACCGGGATTGAAAACAACAACACTGTCAATAGCACATCCGTGCCCGTTAAAATCTTTATGCTGAAAAGCAACAAAGATATTCTGTCCGGCAAACTGAGTTAATGGGAAGCTATACCTGTGCCAGACCTGGTTGCCTGTCGGGATTCCTGCAATATTAATATTGATGAGAGTATTGGTAAAGCTGGCCTGCAGTGAATCGGTCGTGGAAACTTTTACCAGCATTGAGTCCGGAGGGAAAGGACCCTGTTCGGATTGTTTAATAAGATAAAAAAACAATGAATCTCCATCGGAAATTGAATTAATTTTCCTTGTAATTAGCCAGTCTTCGCCGCCGATATTTTCGTAGTTAATGCGTGCCACTGCTATGCCGTTGACAGGCGGCTGCATAATGATGTTCGGATAAGGATTCGTTAATCTTTGCCACTGGTTTGCCCCTGATACATTTATTCTCTTCCAGCCTGTTGGCGGAAAAGTTGTTGATTCGAATCCTTCATTTAGTTTTAAAGTAATTTGCTGGGAATATGAAATAACCGGAATGAAAAGTACTATTAAAGCGATAATAATTTTTCTCATAATTGTATAATTTTTATTTAAAAAATATTTTCGTCAGAAGTAGTGATAGTAATTGAACTAAATTTAATAAAAATATTTCAATTATGAAATTACCAATAAAAGGGACTTAATTATTAACCGGGAAGGTAAAAACAAAAAGCCCGTGATTTCTTCAACCACGGGGCTTCTTTATAATTAAAAAGTAATATGAAAAAGCAAGATTACTTACTTAATCAACATCATTTTCTTTGTATCTGTGAATCCGTTGGATTCGAGTCTGTAGAAATAGACACCAGTTGAAAATTCAGAAGCATTAAAGTCAACCGAATATGATCCGGCACCTCTTACTTCGTTTACCAGTGTTTTCACTTCTTTTCCGAGTATATCATAAACCTTCAAATTAACAAATCCTTGTTTTGGAAGTTCAAAATTAATCCTTGTAACAGGATTGAACGGATTCGGATAATTTTGTGATAATGAATAGGTTTTTGGTACATTGGAATTGCTGTTTCCGACACCTACTAATAAATATCCTTTTATACAAATATTATCGATAACCCACCACCAATCCCAACCTGGTTGGATGGCAGTGAATCTTATTTTTACAGCTGCTTGGTTTGCTGCAGTTGGCAACTGAATTATTTCGTGACTGCTTCTGTGACTTGTAGTCCAGGTAACTAAATTTGACCAAGTTGATCCACCGTCTGTGCTAAGGTCAACAAGAGCCTGGTCAGAACCTAATACGTACCAGTCATCATCGAATTCAAGGTATAAGCCTGTTTTACCTGTGCAGTTTAAAGCTGTTGTTAAAGTTGCTGTTGAATTTGAACTGTTTCCTGAACCGGCTAAATCGACATCACAACCCATTCCCGGAGGAGTGGCTGTACCCGGCATTGTATATCTTGTGTATGCCGAAATCGAAGCCCATGGTACTGTTCCGCCTGCGGTCGATAATGTCCAGTTTGATAATGTAGTTAATGGATCGCAGAATATTGTCTGTAATGCCGAGGCTACTACGGTTACTGTTGTTCTGAGTGTATCATTTCCTCTGTACAGGTCACCCGCCAAATTGGATGTTACCATCAAATTTGTCGAACCGGCTACTGTCGGTGTCCATGGGAAACTGACTGAGTCAGACGCACCTGCTGCAAGACTTAAATTTATAGCACTTCCAACCTGAACGTTGTTCACATAGAACTTTATAGGAACGTTAGTTTCAGCTGAAGTTCCAAAGTTCATAATTTTTGCCTTAATGGGAGTACTAGTATTAATTACGATTTCTGATGGAATACTTAAGAAATTAGTTGGACCAAAATCATGAGCATATGTTGTTGCTTGCTGACCTTCTGCTCTGAATATAAATGAACGGGCTGTTGACCAGTAAGAAATCGGATTTGTCCATGGACCTGCAGCTGTTGTTGCCCAGTTTGGCCAGATAGGTGTTGTTGTACTTTCATCACCACCAATAAATACGTTGAGCTGGGTTGTAACAGTATATTTAATACCGATAAATACACTGTCCCCCGGTGTTGTTACCTGTGCCCAGGTAGAAGGAAGATTGAAATCAAAAATTGTAACTGTTGTCCATACCGGAACTCCTACTGCGGTTACTGTTGTTGTATCCATCATAACACCCGGCATTCCGTTTGTGCTCTTCCACATTGTAATCGTGAATGTGAAGTTTGCAGGACCTGTTGACAGTCTTGTTAACGCAATACAAAATTTGGTAAATTTGTAAGGATAAACAGTCGGAATGAATTTTGCACAAAATCCGCTCGGGTCACCTGCGGAAGCATTCCAGCCGTAACCGTTTTCTGCTACACCGTCATCATGAATCTGACCACCGGAACATGCTACTCCAAAATCATTATTTGTGATTACCGGGAGTGAATTTGGATTAAGCGAAACGCCTTGCGAAAAACCAGAATTTGTAGCAAATAATATTATTGCTGCTACAAAAAGAAATGACATAAATGAAAAGTATTTTTTCATCATTTTATTTTCCCTTTTTTTGAGTTTGTAATAAGAGTTAAAAAATTACTTATAAGAAATAACTTATTGTAAGTAAGGAAAAAAATTTTTAATTTGCAACTCAAAAAGTGATATTAATCGGCAAATAAATAAGTGCAAAATTAAAGTCTGACATTGTATTTTAAAAAGAAAATTTATATCTTTTGCTGTAATAGATAAAAATATGAAAAAAACAATAATTATCGTTATTCTTTGCGTTTTTGCGTTTTCGGGTGCTTATCCGCAATATAAGAATAATGACAGACCTATTAATACAAGCACCAATAACCTGATTTTAGGTATTTTTAATCCCAAGAATTTTTCAATGTCGCACAGTTTCCAGGTATCCATGCTCAGCTCCAAATACGGAAATGTATCTCTGACCTCATATATCAATTCGATGAATTATAAAATATCGAATAAATTAAATGTCAGTGCGGATGTGAAAATACAATATTCTCCATATACAAGCTCGATGTTTGGAAATCAGTTTGCAAAGACAATGCAAAATGACTTTTCGGGCGTTTTTCTTTCAAGGCTTTCGCTGGATTACAAACTTTCCGATAATTCCTTTATTAAACTGGAGTTCAGAAATCTCAACGACGGTTCTTATTATGACGGGATGCTGAATCGGGGCTTTTATAACGGAGAATTTGGAAGATAAGCAGGCGAATTATTGACAAAATGATGTCAAAAATTTTATCAAATTTTATATAAAATTATTAAACCGAAGGAATAAAATTCTTTCGGTTTTTTAATTTTATGGGAGTTAATATGAAACAGGAGTTAAAAAAATCTTTATTTAATTATGTCTTAAATATTACCATAATAATTCTCGGGGTTTTATGCGCATATCTTATTTTTTCGCTCGTCACAAATACTATTTTGAGTAAAAATAAAACAAATAAAGATTTTAAAGACAGTACAAAAACAGGTGTAACGAACCAGCCGAATCTTTCAATACAGGTCGATGTTCAGAACGGCACGGGGGAAAACAGGGTAGGAGCAATTTTCAGGGATTATTTGAAAAGAAAAGGGTATGATGTGGTCGACCTTGGGAATTATAAGAGTAATGATGTGGATAAAACAATTATTATTGACAGAACAGGGGATACGAGAAAAGCACAGAGAATTGCAGAAGTGCTCGGGGTAAGCGGAAGAAATATAATACAGCAGATTAACAGAGACCTTTATCTTGATGCTTCTATTATAATCGGAAAGGATTTTAATGATTTAAAACCATACACGGATAAATTAAAATAACAAATAACATAATAACTCAATAATAATATAAAGGATGGCAAAAAAAACAGAATCTGAAAAATTGGCAAAGTATATAACAGATCTTATGTTACAAAAAAAAGGTGAAGATATAAAAATCATGGATTTAAGAAAATTAACCGGGGTGACGGATTTTTTTGTGATTTGTTCGGCATCGTCTGATACGCAGAATAAAGCTATAGCTGATTTTATAATAGGCGAAACAAAACAACTTGGCCAAAAAGCCTGGCATAATGAGGGCTACGGAAATTTAAGCTGGGTACTTATAGATTTTGTAGACGTTGTAGTACATATATTCCTGACGGAAACAAGAAGATTTTATAATCTGGAGGGACTCTGGGGAGATGCGGAAATTACTATGATTAAAGACAAATAATCCCCCGATGAATAGTTGTAGCTTTTAACGGGGATGCACAGAACGCACAAATAATCAATAATAACAAAAGCTCTTACTTAATACTTTATACTTTTAAATTTAACATCTAACATTTAACAATTAAAATTGAAACAAAGGATTTTAATAACCTGCGGAGATGTGAACGGAATCGGTCCCGAACTGGCTCTGAAGGTATTTGCAAATAAAGATATTCTGGAGAGGTACGATATTAAGGTTATCGGACCGAAAAGTGCTTTTGATTACTATAGCAAATTATTAAAACTGAAAAAACTTCAGGATAAGGATATATTAAGCTTATCGGTAAATTATGATTATAATCTGAAACCGGGGGCAGTAGATTCGGGCGCAGGAAGGATTTCGGGAGATGCTGTTAAACTTGGAGCCGAGCTCTGCAAAAAAAATTATTTTGATGCCCTTGTGACACTGCCAATCAATAAGGAATCTTTAAATCTCGGAGGATATGTTTACGGGGGACATACTGAAATGCTGTCACACCTCACATCGTCAAAAAATACATTTATGCTCATGTATTCGGCAGTTTTGAAAATAGTGCCTTTAACCGTGCATATCCCCGTGAAAAAGATTTCCTCCCTGATAACAAAGAAAAAATTGATTGAAAAGATAATATTAATCAATAACACTTTCGTTAAAACATTTAAAATAAAAAATCCCCGCATTGCAGTTCTTTCGCTTAATCCTCATGCAGGGGATGGCGGATTGTTGGGCAGTGAGGAAATAAACATAATAAATCCTTCAATTGCGAGTTTATTAAATGCCGGTTTTAATATTAAAGGTCCTTTTTCGGCAGATGGGTTCTTTGGAAGCACCATGTTAAAAAAGTTTGATGTGGTTCTGGCAATGTTCCACGACCAGGCAATGATACCTTTTAAAATTTTATCGAAGGGAAAAGGTGTTAATTTTACCGGAGGACTCAGAATTTTAAGGACTTCGCCTGCACACGGCACTGCTTTTAATATCGCGGGTAAAGGAATCGCTGATACATCGAGTACAATAGAAGCAATTAGACTTGCAGGGAAATTATCGGAAAACTATTAAATAATTTATAGTTAAAATGATTGAAATAAAGAATTTAAGATTTTCATATGATTCGAAGGAAGTTTTCGAAGATTTAAATCTGGAAATAAATAAAGAAGATTTTACATTTCTCGTGGGAGAAAGCGGCATCGGAAAATCGACCTTGCTGAAACTTTTGTATTTTGATTTACTGCCCAAAGCAGGTTATGTGAAATTCGACTCTTTTAATTCGATGACAATAGATAAAAAAGAAATCCCCCTTTTAAGAAGAAAAATAGGGATAGTATTCCAGGATTTTAAATTACTGAATGACAGGGATGTTTTTGAGAATATTGCGACACCGCTGTATATTACGTTAAATAAAAAAGAAGCAGTTAAAAAAAAGGTCTATGATACAGCATCCAAACTCGGACTGATTAATTATTTAAAAGAAATGCCCTATGACTTATCCGGCGGTGAACAGCAGAGGGTTGCTATAGCAAGAGCAATTGTGAATGACCCGGTATTGCTGATTGCTGATGAACCCACAGGCAACCTGGACCCGTTTATATCAAATGAAATTATTAAATTACTGATAGATATTAATATTCAGGGTACCACAGTATTTGTAGCAACTCATAATTTTGAAATAGTAAAAAGATTCAGCGATAAAAGGATTCTGCAGGTAAAGGATAAGAAGGTATTCGATGTGAGAGTTAAAATGTAATCACTGATTACGATGATTACACTGATTTCGCCGACAAATGCGTATATACAAAAAAAACGTTCCCAAACACAGTTTGGGAACGAGTATAATCTAAAAAACTCAACAGACTCTACAAACTGAATATCATCTCTTCATAAGGAAATCCAGCACTCTTTTCCAGTCTTTATTAAAATCAAAACTGAATTTATCCGACGGATTCAATTCAAATGCTATATTGAGAATACTAACTCCGTTTTCTATTTCACCGAGAAGAAAATAAATCTTTGCTTTTTCATAATACGGCTCTACCCAGCTTCTGTTATTTTTGATAGCATTTTCAAAAGCCGCGAGGGCTTCGTAATTCTTCTTTGAATTTAACAGCGCATACCCGTAATCATACCACGCATCGGAATCTTTCGGCTCAAGTTTTACAACCATTTCGTAGCTCTTAAGTGCCTCATCGGTTTTTCCGAGTGCAATTTCAGCATCCGCCTTGGAATACCAGAGTTCCGAATAATCTTTGCATAGAACAAGAGCGGAATTAAAATCATCAAGTGATTCATTGTATTTATGAATATTATAATAGCAATTCCCCCTGCCGTAATATGAATCGAAGTTATTCGGTTCGATTTCTATTGCACGTGAAAAATAGTCTATTGCTTTTTCGTATTCATTAAGTTCTTCGAACGCATTCCCGATATTATGCAATGAATATGCATCTTCTTTTTTTATTTTCAGAGCATTTTCATAACACTCAATTGCCTTGTGCAGCCTTCCTGCAGCGGCATATGCATTTCCGCAGTTATACCAGGCAGGCGAAAAATTTTCCTTTACTGCCAGGCAGGTTTCATAACTGTCAACTGCTTTTAAAAATTTCCCCTGCCTGTTCAGAACTATTCCCTTATTATACCAGGCATTATAGTTCAGGGGAGAAAGTTTTAAATGCATTTCATAAGCCTTTACGGAATCGTTCAGTAAATCTAGAAAGTCGTAACTGTAACCGAGTTCATAATATGCATCTTTGTAATTAGGTTCCAGGTTTATGACCTCATTAAAACACTCCACTGCCTCGGAGAAACTTTCAATTTTTTCAAGTGAAAGGCCCAGATTGAAAAGGGCATCTGCATTATCCGGCTCGAGTTCCAGAGCGTATTTATATGATTGAATTGCCAGTTTGTACTTGCCGCAGTTTTCCAGAGTAATTCCCTGGTTAATAAAAATCTCGGAATCCTTTGGGTTTAACAGAAGTGCTTTCTCAAAACAATAAAGTGCTTCCTCGAATTTTCCCAGACCATCGAGAATAAGTGCTTTTTTATGATATCCCTCGGATGAATAAGGATAATACTGCAGAAGAATATTTATATATTTTAAAGCCTTGTCATAATGAAATTCGTCGTAATAAAAATTTACAATTTCCTCGAGACTTTCTGAATCGAGTTTAATATTCTCAAATTTATCTGAATCTTTATTCAGCCTGTCTTCTATATTTTGGCCGGGATTTTCTTCGTTAAGGTTATCTTCATAATCATTCAGAAAATCCAGGTCATCGTAGTTATTCAAATTAACTCCTTTAATTAATACAAAATCAAATTAGAAAATGTAAAAGTATAAGTCAAGTAATAATACTAGAGGGACAAATTTTTGGACATTTTTGTTTTTAAAATATATATTGTTTTTAAAAAAATCATATTATAAATTACAATTTCCAAAAGGTGAAGATAAATTATTATTTATTAATATTTGCATTTCTACTTTGTTCCTGCTCATCTATTACACTCAGGGAAGGTCTGTATATTAACGAAAAAGATGATTGGCTGCAGATCGGACGGGATTTAGGCAAATCCTATATTTCCGATACCGGTTCTGTTATGACTCCTCCATTTACAATGTTCTGGAACTTTAACGCAGAATCGGGCTTCCCGAAAAACTCAATTTCCGTCAGCGACGGAGTCTTGTTTGCCGGATGCCTGAACGGCGACGTTTTTGCCGTCGATATGAAAAACGGCGGTAATGCCGGGAAAGTGTTCACAAAAGCCAAATCAGGCTTTTCCACGCCCGTGATTCTTAAAAAAATAATCGTGATGGCTTTCAGCGGAGGGGAATATAACTACATGACGGGATATGATTTTACAAAAGGAGTGTTTAAATGGAAGAAAACCATTGAAAGAATTGAGTCTTCACCCGTCGCAAAAAACGATGAAATATTTTATGCAACTCTGAAAGGCAGAATTTTTAAAATTGACAGCAAAGACGGAGGAAAAATTTGGTCTAAGAGTTTCGATTTTCCTTTCTTCAATTCTCCTTCAATCTCAAATGACATCCTGTATATAGGAGATTCAAGGGGAACAATGTACGCCGTCGATATCAACAGCGGGGATATTAAATGGAATTTCAAAACCGGCGGGGGAATCTATTCCGATGTATCGGTATTCAGGGATAAAATATTCTTCGGTTCGGATGATAAAAATTTTTACTGCCTCGATACATCGGGGAATCTGATGTGGAAAAAAAACCTTGAAACAAAATTTATGTCGTCCTGTACTTTTTATTCGGAAAATGTAATCTCGGCGGGAATTAACGGGAAAATATTCTCGTTAAATATTAATACCGGTAATGAAGTGTGGGAATATACCACGAATGCGACCGTTACTGCTACACCTGTCCTGCACGGCGATAAAATATTTATAGGCTCGTTCGATAAAACATTCTACTGCCTTGATGCGAATAATGGTGAGGTTTTATGGAAATATGAATTTGATGAGAGAATAAAGACCAGCGCTGTCGTCTGGAAAAATTATATATTGGTTGCCTGCGATGATAAACACATTTATTGCTTTAAATAGATTATTAATTCTTTCCGGAGTTTTAATACTTATCTCTTACTGCCCTGTAAAAGCTCAGACAGGCGATAGCTCTTCTTACAGGTATTACTATTTTATAAATTCGAACCCCTTTAACGCCGAAGCGTTTTTTAAGGATTCATTGCTCGGACTTACCCCTGTCAGATTCACAACTTCCGAAAAATTATCCGGAAAAATATTACTGAAAAAAAAAGGTTATAAGGAAGAAACTGTAAATCTCGATGACTATAATTTTGATAAAGGCATTGAGGTTTTATTAAAACCGGTTATAGCGGATGAGGAAAAAATTGTTTTAAAAAATTACGGTACGAGCTTTGTGAAGAAACGAAGTCTTACGGGAATTCTTACCTCCGGAATCATTGCACTGGCAACGGGCACCATTGCTTATAATACAAAAGAAAAAGCAAATGATTTGTATAACACGTATATTTATACAAGGAATCAGGATGACCTTAATAAAGTTAACAGGTATGATTTGTATTCCGGAATTTCCCTCGCTCTGATGCAGGTCTCTGTCGCCGCTCTGATATATTTTCTCTTTCTACAGTAATTTTGTATTCCTCTGTGCCTCTGTGGCAAGTGATTCTTTTCTCTTTAAAACAAAGTTGTGAAATAAAATTGCAGAAAGAATAATAAGCCCCCCTGCAATAGCATATGCAGAAGGTTTTTCACCTATACCTATAAAAACCCATATCGGATTAAAAATTGCCTCCAGCATCGCAATTATCATGGATTCGGTCGCACTTACATATTTCATTCCTTCGTTAAAAATCATATAGCTTATTCCGATTTGTATCACTCCCATGTAAATTAAAATCATAGACTCGGTCAGGTTTAGCGCGAGCTTATTATAAACGAACGGAATGCAGAATACTGTCACTATTATATTTCCTACAATTACATTATTAATTGTATTAGTATTTCCATGAATCTGCTTTTTCCATTTAAGAAACAACGAAAAGAATGCAAAGCTTAACCCTGCAAATATTGCAACGATGTTTCCCAGAATATTTCCGATTTCAAGTTTCCCGAAGAAAAATAATATCATTCCGAATATGCATATTACAATAGTAATCAGATTCTTTTTGCTGAATTTCGTTTTTAAAAAAACAGGCTCAAGAAAAAGCAGGTATATCGGAGCCGTGAACTGCAGGAAAATTGCGTTTGCTGCAGTCGTCAGTTTATTCGAGATTACAAAAAGAATTAATATCCCGGCAAAAGAGACTGCACATAAATTAGAAATTAAATCTCTTTCGAAATTTAATTTCCTGTTCCGAATCAAAGAAATAATAAAAATTGTTAAAGCCGCAATCGAAGACCTGTAAAATAAAATCTGAAATGCATCGAGAGAAAGGATTTTAATAAACAGCCCGCTCGAACTCCATAAAAATGCAGTGAGTGAAATTAATATTAATCCTTTTCTATGTTGGGGTATTTTGTGAAACAACATTCATTAATTA
>Ga0224522_1000237_pt1 | contig 23832 bp, 18 predicted proteins | sample CFST25metaG_FD_182733 | JGI IMG/M metagenome (GOLD analysis project Ga0224522, IMG submission 182733) | Peat soil microbial communities from Stordalen Mire, Sweden - C.F.S.T25 | ecosystem: Environmental > Terrestrial > Soil > Wetlands > Peat | place: Sweden: Norrbotten County, Stordalen Mire...
TCAGCCTGCTCATGGAACAGGAATAACGGTGGTAAGTGCATAGAAAGAAGTAAGGTGACCGGATTTAGAGCAACGTGAGACTTCATGCTTGGCACTACATGCCACATGAAGTCCTCTTTATTAGGTACAGGCATTTGTTAAGTTCTTAATTAGTTGTACACCAAGATAGAGGAAAATGTCAAAATCAATATCATTATAAAGCCATGTGTCTGTTTCAATTCCAATAACTTTCTTATCATTAAGGTTTTGTAGAATGGAGATGTAATCATTTTGAATTATCAGTTTTACTGGAGTGAAGTTTTTTGCGATTTTGAGATAAGTTGGAAAAGCCAGTGGCTCTGATCATCTTTCGCCGGAGTAAATTGACCATCCATTGCCGGAATTAAGTGCTTGTTGTTAAATTATTTATGATAATTGCAATTGAACCGGCCAGATGTGGTCAAGGTGTCCGGCTTTTGCACGCATTCTAATAATGTCGTATATTTTTGATATACTGGATTATACAATATTTGAAGATAGTTGGAGAATTGGGATGGTAAATTGCATAAACCTAACAATTATGGTCTTTTACCATATTTGATCGGCAACAGCCTTTTTTGCTGCTCGGAATAGCTAGTAATAAATTTTTAAGGTTTGTACGGAAGGTTTATCTTTAGAAAAATATTCTGATAGCGAGGCTCATTATGAACAAATTCAAAGATAGGGTATCTTAGTGCAGCAGCTAAAGTTGGATCGTGAACTTCATAATCCTTTTCCAGCATATCTAATGTTCGCTCCTTATTACCGGCACAAGCATAAATTTGTGCAATTTCCCAAGGCAGAATAAATTTTGTCTTTGACTGTTTTACAAGGCTGTCAGCTTCAAGATTCAATGCACCAGTTAAACCTCCATTAGCATAACCCTGATCAAAAACATTTGCATAGCCCTTGAAACCTATACTGTAATCCACTTTCCATGCTTCAAGTTCTTCACTATACCTTCCAACCTCATGAAGTGCAACTGGAAGACAATCTAAGGCTACAACATTACCCGGATCAATTTTTATTACCTCCTGGAATACCTTTATTGCTTCATTATATTTACTAGCAAAGAATAAATTCATCCCATAACCTGTTTTCAGACCGTCATTCATCGGGTCTAGTTTTAAAGCCAGCTCATAATGCTCCAATGCTTTATTAGGCTGTCCTAATTCAATCAATAATGTTGAATACCATACATGAGCATCTGCATTGTTGGGATTAAGTGAAATAGCTTTTTCTATAGATTTCTCAGCACTTTTGAAGTTCAAGTCAAAAGACATTTGAAATTCCGCTAAATTATCATATACCTCCGCAGAAGTATTATCTAATTTACAGGCTTTTGCTAAGTTAGATTTTGCAATCGGAGTAGCCTCCTCAGGAGTTGCAAATGATTGAAATGAACGCCACATCCAGACTTGTGCTATTCCAAGATATGCATCCGCATAATCAGGGTCTATTTCAATTGCCTTTTCAAAGTAATTCAGGGCAATATCAAAATCTTCTTTTGTTAATTTGTAAAAATAATTTGTACCCATAATACAATTTTCATAAGCAGACAGGCTTGATGTTTGTGTTTTTTCAATAAGAAGTTTTTCCTGAGGTGTTATCACTGCTTCCAATTCTGTAGCTATTGACTGGGCTATCTTGCTTTGCAGACTGAAAATATCCGTTGCATCATTTATCTTTTTTTCGTATGTCTTCCCCCACAGTTTAACCTCTTTTTTAAGCGCTCTGAAAAGGTTTACACTTATGCGGATAGTGTTGCCATATCTTTGCATATCCCCCTCAACAATGTAGTTTACACTCAGTTCTTTTGCAATCTCAGGAATTGATTTAGTTGTCTTACGGTATTTTTCAGAGGAAGTTCTTGATCTAGGTTGCAGGTCTTTTATTGTCTGAAGGTGATTTAATACATCCTCCATAAATCCGTTTATGAAATACTGATTGCTATCATTCGGGCTGTCATTAATGAATGGCAAAACAGCAATGGATTTTTCAATTAGTCCGGAGGGTTTAAGTACTTTAGGAAGAAAGAAATAGCCAAGAACAATAAGTGCAAGTACAATTACAGATACAACAATTGTTTTTGGGATAAGCTTTTTTGCCTTTTCAGGTTTTACATTAATAACCTCTTTTAAAATCCCTTCAGTCTTTTGTCCAGGATGTTCTATTGCTGTTATAATATCTTTTATGGCGAGAGCCACTTTGTTGATCTGGTCACGGTAAATGGTTTTGTTCAGATTCTCATGTGGTTTTTCTTCAGTTGATCGTAAAGGTCTGTTAACCCCGGCTGACTTATAAATGAATTCAATTCCACGAAGCACCCCTCCAAGAACTGATTCACATTCCTTAATGTCAGCAGCATCCAGATCATGAATACGGATAGGTAGAACTCTGTTTGCTACATTGCCATTAGGCAGTTTAACCTTTAATCCAAACTTATCCAGAGAAGCCTGTTCAACAAATGCTTTGAACTCATGCTCCCAGGCAAATGATTTAGGGTCGCAATAGGTGCGAGATATTATTGGAATAAATACAAGGCACTTCAATTTCTCTTTGAGTGAGGCATCTACATCGTGAGTTTCCAGGAGTCCATCATGAGGATTAATATCGAAATAAACATTGATTTCCTCCTTGAATGTTGATTCAAGTTCCCCTTTCAGGTTATCAACTAACTCAGTAACCCATCCATCATTCTTGTTATCTTTTTGGCGGTAACTGATGAAGATGTCGTATTCATAACCCGAAATGAGACTTGCCATAAAACAAATACTAATTCATATAGTGAGGAGCCCGACTGCAGGGGAGCGAATTTTCGGCATGTGAAGTGGGGTTATTGAATGACTAAAGCAAGGCTTATGCAGTAACCCGGAGGGCTTGGCCTTGCTGTGTCATGAAATATTGCTTAATGCAAACCCACGTATGCCGATTAAAATTGGATGCCGCAGGCTCGCATTAATCAATAGTGAGGGTTGCGATTTATGTTGCATACCTTAGAACCATGTATTATGCAATGCGACATAAAGAGAGCAACCCGAACTCCTTTTTACCTGATTTAATTATCCTTAAGGCAACGAACAGCAAGACCCCCATTTCTAGAGTCACTAAGCACAGATACATCGGCACCTGTGAAGGTTAAGCTTTCGAAACATGCAAAATAATTATAATTGGGAGGTCTTGTGGGATCTCTTGTAGGCCACCAACTAGGACACTCCCCAGTAGAAGAACTCCACCACCCACCCCTTCTGCCAATTTCATCATTGAATATTCCATTGCCAATACTACCATTCCATAAGGCTGTAAACCCGCTTTTATTTCTGTAGTTCGGATAATCAGTATTACCAACGGCTCCTTGAGATGATGATGATTCCCAACCTAATAGGGATGCAAGTGATTTTGCATATTTATTACCAGTTGTTGTACCGTCATAATTAAATCCATTAGCCTCAAGATAATAGAAGAGAGTCTGCCAATCAATCAATGTTGGAACATGCCAACCCGTCGGACATAGATTACCTGTTGCTACCGAATACCAATTATATAATGCTCCGTTTATATCCTTATATTTTATCGAGTCATTTAACCAACAATAACATGGAGTTACAGTATATAACCATAAAAAAGGGTCTGTCAATAAAGGTATTGGTGTTCCATCACTGTACTTAGTTGTTTTAAGATTCTCTGACATCCATGTTTGAGTGCCAATAGTTACTGTCTGATAAATATTAGCATCGATATCATAAACTGGAGATGGAAGTACAAAAGTTAAATCTTCTCCATAAATGGTTCCGATGGAATTGGTAGCTTTTATTCTAAAATGGTAAGTCGTCTCTGGACTTAATCCTGATAAAGTTACACTTATGTTTGAATCTATGTTTTCCATTATTGGACTTGGTATACCTGCAATTGTACTTCCATAAGAAGTTGTCGTACCGTACTCAAATGTAACTGTTGTAGAAAGGTAATTGGGATTTACAGTGCCATTTAGAGTAACTTCTAATGATGAAACATTCGTTGGGAAAGTAGTTACTGCAAATGGTATTTGTCCTAGGGTTGTAAAAGATTGGACTATTCCATATCCAGTTCCAGCAGCATTTGTCGCATAAGCTCTTACATAATAAACAATACCTCCGTCCAATTTAGACATGTTACTCATAAAAGTTCCCATCCCACTCCCTTCATAAGTTCTGTTATCTAAAATCGTAGGTTTATTTTTTTTACTATAACAAATGCCTCGAGCAATAATTCTAGCTGAACCCTCATTTATTATGGTTCCACCACAGGAAGCTGAAGTTGCCAAAACGTCTGTTACTTCACTGGTTGTTAATGATGGGACTTCTTCTTTTTTGCAAGAAGCGATTGATTGAATTAATAAGATTAATCCTAAAATTCTAAGAATATATTTCACGTCAGTACACTTTAAATATCAATGCACATCAGATATTTATCAAAATTACGTCTTTTTTAAATCAAAGTCAATTAAAAAACCACCCACCTAAGACTTAACCAAGATGGATGGCATTAACCTAAACCTAACTTATCCTACAAGAATAGAAGAATAAAGATTCAACATCAAAAGTTTTTATTCAACCAACTAACAATCTCTTTCCAACTTTCAATAGGGATCTTGGCATGGGTGGTGTTTTTCATAACTAAAAATTCCTTATTGTTGCCAGGAACAGCATTATAGAACTCTTTCACTTTATCTATATCAAATAATTCATCTTTATCACCAATACCCACCAACACAGGAATATTCAAGTTTTTCGGAAGTCTGAGTTGTTTGACATCCAACATTGTTAGAAAACGAAGGGTATAACTAAAATTAAACAAGGAATCTTTCGAACCAGTCATGCCATCTCTATAATATTCAACTACTTGATAAGAAGGACGAAAAATTGAACTTGCAAGAATTTTAGTTTTTTGAAAAAATGTAGGCGGCTTGGTCAGGCCTTTTTTGCCTTCATAAGCTCCTGAGAGTAATATTAATCCTGAAATCTCATCTGGAATAGCATTAGTTGCACATATTGCAGAAGCCACTCCCAGGCTATGTCCCAATATAATCACTTTTGGATAACCGAGACTTTTAATATATTTTACTGACTCCGCTAAATCAGCAATCCATCTTTCCTTATTTGGACTATCTCCCCGGTTCCCGTCCGATAAACCATGTCCTCTGTAATCCAGACCAAATGTCGTATAACCGCCTGAAGATATTGGTCTGCCAGCCATATTATATGCTCCACTATGTGCAGTAATACCAGTAAAAATTAAAACGGCAATATCTTTTTTTGCTTGTAAAATACTGTCTGGATTCCATCTCCGCAAAAAAAGAGTTTGCCCATCTGTTGTGGTAAACTGATCATGTGCTTCTTTATAATTCTGCCTCAAATCAGCAGCTTCTTCAGGCGAAATACCAACATGATGTATCTTTGATTTAGTTGGAAGAAACGCCAGTATCAATCCAAAAATAAAAATAACTGCAACTATGGAAATAATAGTGTATAAAACTTTTTTAAATATTTTCTTCATATCAATGTTTGTTTTTCTTATGTACCATTTGGTGTATCTTTTTTTATCTAAGTAAATTTTCGTTTTAAACTGAAGTATTTAAAAACACTATATTGGTTAGGCTTTTATATACATCCTAATTCTTAAACAGTTATTTCATTATCAACAATTGCTGCAATTAAAGTTACATTTTAAAAACGGTGAATAATCCAACTCTTCCTCATCTGCCATCTAAGGAAATCTACTCCATATCGTAAACATTTCATTTTAACTTTTCAACCCGTTTTTGCTCTTGCACATTATATCGATCACCCTGTATCGTGATTTTCGAGATGGCGCTTTCAATATTATGTAAATCCACCGGTGTTAATTGCAGATCCGCTGATGCCAAATTTTCCTTCAAATGTTCTAAATTGGTAGTGCCGGGAATTGGAACGATCCAGGGTTTTTGAGCAAGTAGCCAGGCTAATGACACCTGTGCAGATGTCAATCCTCTTGGACGACCAAATTCATTGAGTACATCCACAATGACTCTGTTGGCCTTCATAGCATCCGGAGTAAAACGGGGCAATTCGGCACGATTATCGTTGGCAGCATAGAACTTTGTCTTTTCATTCAATGTGCCGGTAAGATACCCCCTGCCAGTCGGGCTGAAAGGAACAAAACCGATACCGAGTTCTTCGCAAACTGAGAGTATTCCCTTTTCCTGTTCCTTCCACATCAGCGAATATTCACTTTGAATGGCCGTAAGAGGTTGAACAGCATGGGCACGGCGAATAGTTTCTTCACTTACTTCACAAAGGCCAAAATGTTTTACTTTCCCTTCCTGAATTAATTCCTTCACTGCTCCCGCTACCTCTTCAATGGGAACTCTAGGATCTACCCGATGGTTGTAAAACAGATCAATAGTTTCAACTCTGAGGCGTTTAAGAGATTCCTCGGCAACTTTGCGAATATTCTCAGGGCGAACGTTTAGACCTACTATTTCCCCATCCTGAATATCGAATCCAAACTTAGTAGAAATGACTACATCTTTTCGTAAAGGAGAAAGGGCTTCTCCCACCAATTCTTCATTAGTGAACGGACCATAAACTTCGGCGGTATCGAAGAAAGTAACGCCAAGTTCTACAGATTTTCGAATAAGCGAAATCATTGCTTTCCTGTCGGGAACGGGGCCTCGATGGTAGTTCATTCCCATACATCCAAGTCCAAGAGCTGATACTTCAAGCCCGCTGTTCCCTAGTTTGCGTTTTCGCATAGCCTTATTTTGTATGTGTTTGATAATTCAAATTTAACCCGAATTATTCAGAGGGTTTGTACTCAAAATAATATTATGTGTTCCAATGTTGCTGATATTGATTCTTTGATGTCAAGTATTGACCCTAAAAAAATATTTGAAATTATGATAAAATTTGCCGTTTTTAAATAATGCAAAGAATGCTTGTCAGGTTTTTAATGAATTTGTTGACAATCTATTTAAATTTAAAAACAGCGGGGTCCGCTAATCGGGGTTCATACCGGTTGTGCAGAGGGAAACCGGAAGAGAGGCTCACCCGTCTGCGCTTTTGCCTTTATGGCTTCAATCGTGTCTTTTTCAAGTGGCTTGAGGTCTGGGGCAAGCCTCAGGGCTGTCATAAAGAGCTTCTCTTCCCCTGGAGGTATTAGAGTTGTTACCGGGTGGGAAAGTGTGAACCTGAGTCCCATTTTTATATCCTCCTCTGTTTTCAGAGGTTCGTACCAGCATTTTTCATATCCTTTATGGTCAGCATGTTCCGGCCATGGTCCGTTTGCCATTGATTTGAGGGCTATTATCCCCATCTTCTTTTCCTGTGCCATGGCAAGAACCTGGGGTCCGTAATTTCCCTTATACCATGTTTTAAAGTTTATGTGGAACATTATTGTATCAAAATTAAAACCCTGCATGAGTGCCATTGCCGCTTCTGCAGAATGAGCAGAAAAGCCGAGGAACCTGACTTTACCTTCTTTCCTTGCTTCAAGAAAAGTTTCAATGGCTCCGCCCCTGCCGAGTATCTTTTTTACATCTGCCAGCGTTGTGATTGCATGCAGCTGGTAAAGGTCAAAATGATCGGTTCTCAGATTTTTAAGAGACTGTTCAAGCTCTTTCCTTGAATCCTCTCTGGTAAGGCTCTCCGTCTTGCACGACAGGAAAACATTCTTCCTGTAAGGCTCCAGGGCCGGTCCAAGTTTTAATTCCGCATCACCATAGGAGGGGGCGACATCGAAATAGCTGACCCCTGCATCGATTGCCGTTTTTACGGTCTTAGAGGCATCTTCAGCAGTTGCATTCATTACTACAATCCCGCCGAATCCGATAATTGAAAGCATTTCCCCGGTCTTACCAAGCGACCTCTTTTCAATCTTTCCCGGAACTGAGATCCTTGATATCCATGATAGATCATCAGGGAAAAGTCCTGCTGTGGGTGCCACGATTGCAGTGGCCTTTATAAAATCACGGCGTTTCATTATAACAGGTTTTAGTTACTGCGAGACTATAAAGTTATGAAATTTGTTGCAGGTTCAAAATTTTAAAAATATGAAAAGTTCAAAACGGCTATCGTATCCTCCGTAATATATTTGGTGGATAATTATCCCAATAATTATTTCTGTTATAAGTTTAATTTAAGACTCTTTTCACAAGAATTTATTAGTGCCTCAAGTAATGATTCAATTTTATATCTTTAATACTTAAATGACTAAATGACTGTTCATTTGTAAAAGGCAAATGTTAATAAGTTAATAAATTATCTAATGCTAATGAAATTACTTTAAACTATCTTTCATAGCAGTACATTTAAAGTCAGACTACATGAATACCAAGGTAACGGGATATTGGAACATTAAGAAAGAAAAACTCAAACAGAAATATGAAAGCCTTTCTGATAAAGATTTATGCTTCAGTGAAGGCAAGGAAAAAGAAATGATTGAAATGCTAGGTCATAAACTTGGAAAAACAAAACAGGAGTTGCTTAAAATTATTATAGCACTATAATATAATATATTTAGGAGCTAAAAGGTAATCTTACAGTAACTTATAACAGACATTTTCATAAGGCAAACTGAATCTTTTATTACCTGCTCGTCAAGATTGCCCTGCAGACATGACTTTTACGTCTCAAAGTGCTATCTTCTTCTATATTCTTTGATTGAGTGGAAAAGCCAATGTCATTGACCACTTCTCGCCGGAGAAATCTGACCATCAGTACCCGGAGTTAAATAATTGTAGTATAGCAATATATGCTAGTTGTCAAATGACTGGCCAAGTGTGATCAAGGTGTCCGGCTTTTGCACACAAATACTAATACTTGAAAAAGTTATCTGTGCCTATTCCTACATCAAACCTTCCGGCAGTTATACTTGTAGGCTCATTGTCAATTAATGCTTGAAACTCAAAAGTTCCCGAAAGGATTACTTCGATTTGCTGTTTATCAACAATTAAGTTTTGAGCTCTTCTGAAATTCAGAGTTCCATTAAGTACTGCCACTTGATATTTAATAGTATCAACCATTAGAGATACTTTACATAGAGGACTAGTCAAGTCAATTATTGTGTCATTCAATTCCATAAGATTTGAAAAGGATGCTGGCTGAAAACCATAAAGATCAAAGTTTAGAGACATTGAATTTTCATTATTAGAATAGGAATATCCAGATTGCCCTTTATGACCTTTCAAAGTAAAAGATGTTTTCCCCGCGGTATTTATTACTTTAACAGGTACACTGCTGCTATTATAAAGGAAAAGGTCCCTGTCATATAAGGCTCCAAATGTATTATACCCCCATTCAGTATAAGCTGGTAGATCCGGGTAATCTTTATCTGGAATAAAAACAGATTTATCAAGTTCAAATTCCTTACTGCACGAAGCTAGAATTATAGCTAAGCCAATGGTTATTTTAATTAGATTATTTTTCATTTTTAGGATTATTAATAGGTATACGTGCCATTATCTGAAAACCTCCTCCTGCTTGTGGCTTTACGAAGTAGGACTTGTCCGGGAAAATGACTTCAATTGGTGCATTAACCTCTATTGAAAAGCCAGGCTTCTCAGATTTCCCAACTTTGAGTCCTAATCCAAGATTAAAAGTGGTATAGTAAGGCGCAGCCTTTTCAACTACCTTTATTACATTATTACGATACATTTCCATGAAATCATTATAAAAAACTATGTCAGATTTAGAATTGATTTTTAGATTAAATGAGACTCCTGCCTTATAATAGAAATTGACTTTACGGTCTTTATAGGGATATATCCTTAACTCAAGGGGAATTCCTAAATAATCTACTTTCTGGTTTAGTTCCCGAACTTTAGCATATTCGGTATTTATGCTATTTGGGTCGTAATGAACATAAAAATAATCAGGTGCACTTGACATGTATGAATCCCTTCCTATTGATGTAATCATTCGTGTGTATTGTAATCCACCAGAGAAACCAAACTTATTGCTGACAGTTCGATATTCGAATTTTAATCCAATAGATTCCAGCATCATCAATGCTATGATTTTATCTGAATAATATTGTGATGTAGATGGGTCACTTACTGCTCTAATGTAATCTTTATCAGGAGTAGAACAGCCAATGCCATCGATTCCAGTTTCAAGGAAAAGAAATTTGCGTTTTTCATCTTGTCCGTGAATAGAATTAGTCAAAATACATAGGAAAATGGCTAGTAGAATAATTTTTGTTTTCATCGGATCAAACTCTTTTAAATAGTTTTTATCAGTTATGAAATTTCATAAGTTGAAAAATTGTCACTCAAATTATCTTATTCTGACGATCAAATTTAATAAAAAAAAACGAAGGAATTTGGCTTTGCTTTTGCTTGTGTGTTGACTCAAATGTCGCACAAAAGCAAATGTACCAAATTAGCGGTAGCGTTATATTGAAAAGTAGTCTATATTGAGTCTAGTCAGTTGATATGTAATGCATTCTAAACACATCACTTGAGATCTGTCTCTCGTAAAAAACAAAATCAAAAATCAAAGAAATGCTAAAATTCAAAGTCGAAATTTAGACCCTTAGCGAGCCACGGAACCCCCTGACGGCATAGTAAGAGTCTGCACCGTTGTGATACACGAAGACAGTGCCGTAGCGATAATCAGAAAAGATGGCGCCGCCGAGTTTTCTAATTTCAGAAGGTGTTTTCACCCAGCTCGAAGTTTTCATATCGAACTTCCCAAGCTTCTGCAACTCGCGATATTGTTCTTCCGATAAAAGTTCAATGCCAATGGCAGCTGCCATGTCAATAGCGTTATTTTTTGGTTTATTTTCTTTCCTTGACTCCAGCCCTTCACGGTCGTAACAAAGACTTCTACGGTCTTTAGGACTTTCCGCTGAACAATCATAAAAAATGTATTCGTCCGTCTTTTTATCATAACCAACAACGTCAGGTTCACCTCCGGTTCTTTCCATCTCATTGAGTGACCAAAGTTTTTCATCCCGATAGCTATCGGGATTAGCTTCCAGCTTTGTTAATACTTTAGCCCATTCAAGACCTTTATGGCGGTTCATATTTTTCTCAAAACGGGCTTTCAATTCTCTGAGTAGTTCATCATTTTGTTCTGGTGACAACTTCTTTTTTATTTCAGTGTTTGACATAGTTTTTATGTTAAGAAAGCAAATAGTTCATATTTATTTTAACAATATTTCTGTATTAAAATATTATTCAACTTAGCATTCATAGTATTTGTGGAATCTGATGTTATTCTATCAAACAATGAAGCTGGCTCTATGTTCAAACTTTAAAACACTCTAATGTGCTGGAAGACCTTACTTAATGCTAACGGCCCTGCGGTTTAATGAGGCGGGAGCCTGCCCCGCCGCAAATGGGGTGTAGAGGTGCTGCGTTTTTTTGCTGTCCCGAAAGTTAAATAAGTGTGGTTAAATTTGAGCGCAGCAGCGGACGATCTCGCTGCAGGCAATTAATTAAATCACCGACCGAGTTAGCGGAGCGTTTTTATTTTTGTTTTATATATCGTTTTGATGCACCTTCAGTAGGGTCGGATTTAGCATACAAACCAGCAAAACAACCACAAAACATCAATGTATCATTTGATATTTCATAATAGTCCTGAGTTCCTTTTTCCGAAATTCCATTGCGATAGTAGACAATACTATCATAAATGTAAACATATGCTCCTGGGTAAGGAGTATAACTGCCATGTCCCGTCGAAAATGTACCCGAATCTATATGAATGTTATTTTGAGTTTTTAGCCATGTATGATTGTCTTTAAACACAATTATTTCTTGAACTCCTGTATTTTGTGGAGTTCTTGGATTTGAATCACTCATCGGACCATCTAGCCAGGAATAAATCCATTTCCATTGGCCGCTAATATCCTTAGTATTATTAGGAACCGGTTCCGTAGTTTTTTTACATGAAGAAATCATGGATAATAGAAGAACTATCAAGACAATTGTTGAAACTAAAGTTTTCATAGTCAGGTTTCAAATCAAGTTTCAAATATTATACCAAAAATCAGATTCAAATCGTTACGAGATATGCTTATGTAGTTAGCGGGTGTTAATTTTTAATTATGGAAACATCTCTCAAGTTAATCAATTTGTCTAGAAAAAAAGTCATTATCAAGTTGCAACAATCTGGTAGTTATTGGTCCTGTGGTTGTGAGCCATTGTGTGGTTTGCGGGATTTGGTTTACAGTGAAGGGATGGCCCCGCTTACTTAATTGATCTTAGGTTACCTTTTCGACTGATACTGGCAAAGTAAATTTAAAATCACTCCCTTTCCCAACTTCACTTTCAACCCAAATTTTACCGCCATGTTTTTCTACAAATTCTTTGCAGAGTAGTAATCCTAAACCTGTTCCTGTTTCTTTTGCCGTACCTTTTGTTGTAATAATTTCTGATATGTCAAACAGTTTAGCCAAATTATCTGGTGTTATTCCCACTCCATTGTCCGAAACAGAAATTATTACATTCCCGGAATTTTCCACTGCATTAATGTTTATTCTGCCACCGCTGTTTGTAAATTTTATTGCATTAGATACAAGGTTAAGGATTATGGTTTTTAGCATGTCAATATCAGCATAAACGTTTATATTGTCTACAACGGAATAATAGACTGTAATGTTTTTTGCATACGCGCCGGGATTAAGAATTTCAAGTATATTCTTGCAGATATCTGCAAAACTTAATATTTGTGGTTTAAAAGGAATCTTCCCTTGTTGAGTTCTTGCCCACATCAATATGTCTTCCAATAACTTATTTGTGATTTTTGCAGATTTATTAATATTCTTAGCAATATCTTCAATTTCATCTTTATTTAGACTGTTAATCTCATCTGCTAGTATTTCGGAAAACCCAAGAATGTTATTAAACGGACTTTTTAAATCGTGCCCAAGAATAGATATGAAACGGTCTTTGTCGACGTTTAGTTGAATTAATTGTTTTTCACTTTCTTTCAATGCTTGTTCTGCTCTCAGTAACTGGAAACCAATATTCCCTGATATTCTCAATATAATGAAAACTGTAAGGACAACCACTATTAACAGAATTATTGCTGCTGCTAATGGTGGATTATTATCCTTGAAAGAAAAAGTAGTATCTAAAAATCCTTCGAGAATAACTATTAAAACAACAATGGGTAAAAATGATTTTAATAGGAGACGTGTGACTTTATTCTCTTTTATCAAATTGAATGTCAAAAATCGGGATTCGTATCCCCGAAGTAATGCAATGCTGAATAATAAGAAGCAAATTGTGGTTGGTAATGAAACAGGGATAATTTGGCTTCCATACAGAAGAGGTGCTTTATAAAGATAGCCTATCAATAAAACTGAAGAAATAATGGATATGATTAATGAGAAACAGCCACCTGCATACTTGATTTTATTGGAGTTATTTTGCCGTATTCCCAATACACTAATGCATGTACAAATAAATAATAATGCAGATATTGGCGACATTCGACCAATTAATACAGTACCAAATTTTTCCGGATTTTTAATAAAAATATTTTCAGCATCCCACGTGAAATCAAAAAGGAAATCGAGAAAAATTAAACTACAATAAAATGCAATAATGATTACTGATAATGTTACTAATGATTTTCTTAATCGTGATTTTCCGAAATTAATATTTATGAAGAAAAGAATACTTAAAGCAATTAAGAATATTGCAGATGAGTGTGGAATAGGAATGAATTTTAACGAAAATGAGGCCAAACCCATTTTACCGAAGAACCAACCAAATAAACCTATTCCTGCAATAAAAAATATAAAAAACAGAGGTGATTCTTTTCTTTTTATAATTCGAAAAAAAGTTGATTTTATTAAATTCATTTTCTATTTATTAAGATGCTTTTTAATTAACTCATACAAGAAGGCCTTATTTATAGGTTTGGAAATATAATCGTTGCATCCAACTTTTAATGCCTTTTCACTGTCACTTGAAAATCCATAGGCAGTTTGGGCAATGATGATTACATCTTTGTTAAATTGACGAATTTGACGTGTGGCTTCCAATCCATCCATCTTGGGCATTCTAATGTCCATTAAAACCAAATCAAGGTCAGGATTATTACGACAAGCCTCAACGGCTTCAACTCCTGTTATTGCATGTAAAACTTCAGAACTGATTTTCCGGACAGTTCTTATCAGGAGAGAATAAGATATTTCATCGTCTTCGACAATCAATGTTTTTAGGTTTTTTATTTCAACGTCTTTATTTTCAGCAGAAATAACATTTTCGATCGTGTGTTTTTCTTTTGATACAGCATTGTAAGGGATGGTAAAATAAAATGTTGAGCCTTTTCCTTCTGCGCTTTCCACCCATATTTTTCCACCAAGCATTTCTACATAAGATTTTGATATGGATAAACCTAAACCACTGCCTTCGTATCTTCGTGTAAGGGAGTCACTACCCTGCCTGAATCTCTCAAAAATTATTTGCTGCTGGTTCTGTGGAATGCCTACCCCTGTGTCTTTTACAAAGAATTCAAGATATTCACCCTTTTTTTCATAGCCGAATTCAATTGAACCTTCATATGTAAATTTAATTGCATTTTTAACAAGGTTGGTCAGTATTCCATAGACTTTTTCATTGTCTGATTTAATTATGGCTTCTTTTGCAGGCAAACTGCTTTTAAACAGAAACTGCAAACCCTTAATTTCAACTTCCGGTTTGAAGAACTTATAAATGAATTCCATTCTCTCATTAATATTCGTTTCCTTAATATCAACGTTAGTTAGTCCCGATTCAATTTTCGAAATATCAACAATATTATTGATAGTATTGAGCATACGCGCACCACTAACCTGGATGATTTGAATAAAATCCTGTTGGTCATCACTTGTCAGGTTCGGTTCTTTCAATAGTTCGGCAAAGCCTAGAATACCGTTCATGGGAGTACGTATCTCATGGCTCATATTAGCAAGGAAGGCGGATTTCAAACGGTCACTTTCTTCGGCTTTTTCTTTTGCTTTAATTAGTTCAAATTCAGTTTGCTTTCGTTCAGTGATGTCTTCAACAAATCCTTCATAATAAAGTGCCTTACCATTTTCATCACGTACTAATCTGGAGTTAACTGAGACCCAAATAAGTCCGCCATCAACGCGCTTATACTGACATTCATACCCTCGAACAATATCCTGTTTTTCAAGTATCTCAGCATATTTAAGCCGATCATCCGCGTTCGCCCAAACCTGATGTCCGGAATCGGTTACCGAATTTATAACATTATCCGCAGTATTATAACCCAACATCTTTGCAAGTGCTATGTTAGATTGCATACTCTTTCCTTCCAATGAAGTCCGAAACATTCCTTCTATCGCGTTGTCATAAATATCCCTGTATTTTTTTTCGCTCTTTTTCAATATTTCTTCAGACTTCTTGTGGTCGGTGATGTCAATAAATGATGCTATTGTTTTTCTATTACTTAACATGGTGATAGACATGAGTGCATACTTTATTTCACCATTTTTTTTATAGAACGTAAATTCATATTTATCAGGGGCATCATTGGGGTTTATCAGTCTCCTTCTGTTATATTCTTTTAATCGTTTAAGGTCTTCGGGTGGTATATGTTGTGTCCAACTCATTCCAATAACTTCTTCTTTCGTATAACCGCTCATATTACAATATTCACCATTTACCAGCGATATCGTTGTATCTGGTTCAATTATGCAGATTGCGGCTGAGTTATTTTCAAATAATGAACGAAAGTAATGCTCACTCTTTTTAAGTTCATCTTCAAGCCTTCTGCGGTCGGTGATGTCTACAACCTGTGAAAGAACAGAAACCATTTCCCCATTTTCATCTTTCAGTATTATATTGTACCATTCGCAAGTAATGATACTTCTATCTTTTCTGTAATTGCGATTGCAGGAAAATATCTGATTAAATAATCCATTCTTAAGTTTCTCCCCTGTTTTCTGAACAATCGAAATATCAGGTTCGTAGATAATATTCAAATCCACAAGTTGCTTCCCAACTACTTCTTCTGCATTCCAACCAAATATTTTTTCTGACTCACCAGTCCATCTAGTTACTCTAAAATCAGAGTCCCATTCAACAATTGCCATTGGAGAGTTGTCCATATAAAACCTCAATCGCTCTTCGCTTTCCAGCTTTGCCTTCTCTGCTAGTTTGCGTTCAGAAATATCATGACTTACCAAGGCAATTCCAACAACTTTACTATTAGTATCAAAAACTGGAGAATAATCTACATGAAGCCATCTTTTTCCATAAGACATCTCAAATATATTCTCATAAGAAATCGATTTTCCAGATTTCACTTCATTTATATACTTTAAAGCGAATTGATAGTTTTTTTCTCCCACAACATCCCTTATATGGCTACCAATGATTTTTTCTCGTGAAATACCAAATGATTTTTCATATAAATCATTTACAAATTCGTAACGCAAAGTATCTATATTAACATATGCGATATAGGCGGGGATGTAATTGGCAAGAACCAGAAATTTAGCATCGCTTTCTTCAAGTGAATGTTTGGTTGCCTTTTGGGTTGTCTTTTTGGTTGTTATTAAACCTGATTTTAGACTACTCACTTCGAGTTCCAATTCTATTATTCTATTTTTAAGTTCATCGTTATTCATTCTGATAACTTTATTATATGTCACCGATACAAATAATCAATATTTTTGAATGCATTAAGAGTAACCCAATTAAATGCTTATGATTTTCTTACTTAAACCCTTGTGTCTACAGAATGAAAAGAAGTTATTTCTGACGACTTCTTTTTCAGTAACTCTTCTTCTTTTGGGCGCAGGTTTGTGTCTTCAGATTTGATGGTTGTTTCCATTAATTTCAAATTTTATAGTACACGGGGTAGCTCTATATCAGTATGTTAAAAACGAAAGCGTGGCACTGAACCTACTGCAAGGTGGCTCTGGTAAGCCAAGACACAATTAAGAATAGCCCACGCCGTGCATGTGCAAACACAAATATAATCATCATTATCTGTTTATCAAATGTTTGAGCTGGACTAATCTACAATATTTCGTTTTATGATAAAGCTGTCTGGACCACGAAATCCGGGCAGGCAAAAAAGCATCCCGATAAATCGGAACAAGTTGTGTTTGGCAGTGAAGGGTCGATGGTGGGGAAATCGAAGCAAAAATGTTCAGTTTTGCACCAAAGTTTAACAGAATTCACAAAATTCAAATTCTCATTTCAGCCCCACTATTGCCAAACCGATGTTGGTGGTAGTTGCTTTCCAGGGTGCTAATTTTTAAAAAAATCTAATATCATCTTGCCTATTAATTCGGGATTTTCCAGCCACGGTAAATGTCCTGAATTAGGGACAGAATAAAAAGTGCCATTTGACATTGCCTCCACAATTTTCAGTCCTTTTTCTTTCGTAATAAAATTGTCGTTCGTTTCTAAAAACAATGCTGTCGGCTTTTTAAAATTGGCAAGTTCTTCAGCTTTAATTTCGGGAATCATATTTTGTATAAGGCTGATAAATGATGTTAGATGGTGCGGCAAATGCTCAAAATTAAAGTAAGCGTCTGCAAGTTCCGCTGGAAGGGTGGCTACAAATTCTTTGGAATGTCCCATTATTGTCAAGGTTTTCAATGCCTTTTCTTTATTCTTAGGTATCATAAAGTATGCAGCCAGTGTTGTAAATGGTGGTGATGCAATAATGCGAATTGCCAACGGTGGTCTACCACCCATAATATTTCCAGGATTACCCAATAAAGCTAATTTTCTCACTTTGTCGGGATGTTCCAGTGCAAGTAGTGTTCTCCAATGTGCACCCATCGAATGAGCTACAACGTCCACGTTTTTCAAACCTAATCCTTCTAAAACAGCATTGAGCGACTGGTGTGCAAATTCTCTAATGTTTACTTTTGTGTGGTTCATGCCCTCGCTCAAACCACCACCAGGACGGTTGATAGCAAAAATGCGTCTGCCTTTCAATTCGGCCATTAATGAAGCTAAAACAAAAGCATCGCCAGTATTTCCGGGAACTATTACTAGCGGTTCTCCATCTCCGATTTCCAAAACACGAACTTTTATTTGCTGTTCGGTCAAGGTTATATAATGTTCTTTTGCTTCAATTGCATAATGGTTGAACAATGCCTTTTCTGCGTTGCGGGCATTGATAACTTTTGGGTCATTGTTGCTTAGTGTTAAATTAGTATTTTTCATTATTGCTAAATTCTTTTTACAGATAGTTTCTCGTCTAAATGTTGTTTAATACAATTTTAAATTAAAGTCATTCATTAGTCTTACAATCGCTTTTTATTGTGCTGATGGTTGTCATTACCACCAACTTCCCGACGGTTTAATGAGTTGGTGGGAGCCTGCCCCGACGAAGGAGGGGTGTCGGGATGCCGCGTTTTTTGCCATCCCGTCCCGTCGGGAGAGCTCGGCGAAGCCAACCGAGGACGACGCGCAGCGGCGGACGAGCTCGCCGCAGGCAAACTGCCTGCCGACAGGCAGGTTAATTAAACCATCCGAGTTGGCAGTTGCTTTTTTTAAAATTTAGATCGCCAGAGAGATACTTCAGGGTGTTTGCCAAAATGTATTCGGATTATTTGTAAGATAAAAAACCCTGGCGTTCTTTGTTTCATTACCTTCCAGGACTTCTTTTTCAAGGGACTTTTTAAAATATTCTAAAGGTATTAATCTTAAATACCTATTCGTTTTACCTGCTTCCTTTGTTTCGGAATCAAACTCGCTGCTTATAGGGCATTCCAGCATATACAAATTCTTAGCCATGTAGTTATAGAGGTAATTACTCTTTACTACTGGTATTTTGTTATTCACATTTGCTTCAGGAATTAATATTAATGGTTTATCATTAATCAATCTTTCTCTGACTTCTTCAATGTTTAACATTTCACCTTGATCGTTCATCACATAAGCATTATTCTGGGGGTCTATCCACAACCACTTCTTAAACTCTGTTGAATATGCCATATTAATTACATGGCAATCATTGTCATTACCCAGGCTGTCTTTAGGAAGGCAAGTGACAATCCTCGACTTTATGCCCATAGATAAATAACATTCATTCAATACCGTTGCCAAACCTCTGCAGTTCAGGCCTCTTGCATCTGTTCTACATTCGCGTATCATACTTAATGCATTTTTCACTACTGGATTTAAATTCAAGCCATCATGAGGTATAAGATTATGTACCCAATGCATTAGATTCAGAATTTTCGAAACCTCACTTGCACTCCCTGCAATTGAATCTAGATTGAAAGTTTTACGCAAGGTTATAAGGTTTGGATTATCAGCGTTTTGATAGGTGAATAAGGGAATTTCCTGTTTTTCAGTTAGATTATACTTCCCAGCTTTCTTCAGAATGTATAAATAATCATTGATCTCTCGATAAGCTTGAATTAATTTTAGAAAGTCTTTCTCTTTCCTGATATTGTCTAAATCAGTATCCTGTTGAATGTGATCAAAATCATTATATCCAACCTCGATTGATTTTTTGAGATATATTATAGCGTTTTTTTTATCGTTTAATAATGAATATGTGCAACTTAGATTGTAAAATGCAGTTATTCTATTGCCTTTAAAATAATCTTTGTCTCTATCAGATAATTTGTTATACTCTTCATTGAATTTATTGAGGGACAGTAGATAATTCTTTGGATTTCTTTCTTTGTACGCTTTGTGCATTAAGCTATCATGGAGATTAGTAAAATCCTCAAACGCTTTATTTTGTGCATAGGTTGAGAAAGTGCATAAAATGAGAATGCTAATAAAAGTCGTTTTTAAATTCATTCTAGTTCGATATTATATTATTAATTGAACATTAAGTCGTTAGATGCCTGAAAAATTTAGAGTCAGGATGAAATTGTCAAGATGGTGTAGTCCTGGAAGATGGACTGGAATTGTCATGTCATAATAAAGCAGTCTAGGTAGAAACATTTATAGTTCGAAGATAATCTAACTAAGCCAAATAGTTACTGCCAACTGTCCGGCGGTTTAATTTAGTTGCCGTCCGCGTCAGGGTTGGCATGACAACTCGAGCGCCTGCCTGCCGTGCAGGCAGGTTAATTAAAGCACCGTCTGAGTTAGCACAAGTTTTATCTTTTTATATGTCTCGTTTAAAATCAAATTATTACTCTTGTGGAAGTCTCATTTAGTGATAACCTTAGGCAAATAAAGACGCCCCCCAAGTCCTGAAAAGTCAAAAAGGATATGACAAATTGAGACTAAAAGAATAGATTTAGTATTGAATACAACGATACTGAAGAAAATCCCCAAAATTATTGCAAATGCGACAAACGAAAATTTTCCTCCAGGAGCCTTATTTGCAAATATCAATTGTGGCGCAAAATGCCAAATGCCAAATCCAAAGGAAGAAGTTAAGATATAAAACCATTTATTTGAACCCAATAATTTAAGATAAAGGCCTCGCCATAGTATTTCTTCTAATGTTGCATTTATTAAAGCAAGTGCAAGAGAAAGAAGAATAATCTTAAAAGTTATAGAGCGTAATGCCTTTGGAAATGCATACCCATAAGCAAAAAGGAGTGGAATGATTAGACTGATTAAATTTAATAATCTACTTTTTTCGAAATTATAGAGATTAAATTCAAAAAGAGATTTTAACTCCTGTCCTGTCAAAAATATTACTGGTACAATGAAACACCATACAATCCAGTAAAACAGAAAGCCTAAGAAATACCCCAATTTAGATCCAAACTGTCTTGCTAAAAGATGAAAAGCAAGTCCTGTTGTAATCAATAATGCAATAGGAAGAAGAATTGCAATGATCTTGAATGAATAAATATCGCTCATAAATTAAAAGACGTCCAGTTTCTTGTTGTTCTTTTCAGTCACATTATCAGGCAAGGAAAAATGAATAATATTATTTTAACTCATTATATTTCTTCTTAAGATCCAACAGTACCTGTCTTGACTTTTCCAGCTCGCTTGTAATTGGCAATAATCACTCCGGTTGGTGTAACCAAACTCTCTATTAATGTAAATGCTGCCGGAATCGTGCCATTGTCAAACAACTTTTTCCCTTTACCAAGAGTCAATGGGTAAATTTTGAGCCAGAGTTCGTCCACTAAATCATTCTTAAGTAGTAGCTGAATAAGCTCACCACTGCCGTGAACTTGAATGTCAGAACCTTTTGAATTTTTGAGCTTTTCGATATCTGCCAAACTTTTGAGGAAAACTGCATTTTTCCACCCGATAGCTATCGGGTCTGACTTTTTCATGGTCTTGGATATGACGTATTTTGTGACATCATTGATACCTGGCCAAAAGTCTGCATGTTCAGGCCAGTAAGAGGCAAAAATCTCAAATGTTTTTCTGCCCAAAAGAAGGTCTGCAGGTTTCATCTGTTTTTCCATGACCTTACCTCCAACATCGTCAAAATAAGGTGCAACCCAACCGCCATATTTGAAACCGCCTGATGTATCTTCCTCAGGTCCACCGGGTGCTTGCATTATTCCATCTAACGTAATAAATGACAAAACGATTATTTTTCTCATAATCTAAAGGTGTTGAATTGTTACTGTTTAAAACAATAAAAAAAATAAAAATGTTTAATCAGGTCTTTAATATAACATTTCAATATCTGATTTTTTAATTCTCAATTGCAAAGTTTGCTGTATTAGTTGTAGGAATTGATAATATCGATTAATGGTCAAATAAGTGTAACAAATATTACAATTTTACTCATAGCTTTTTACTCATTATTTGACAGTTATCTTCCGGATTTAACCGATAATCTCGGTGGAGCGAATGCCCGCTAACGGCCCTGCGGTTTAATTAGGTGCTGTGTTCCGCGAAGCCTTTGTCATAGTATAACGAATTTGTCTCAATTAACAGGCGAAGAGGGAAGCCAATTAATTAAACCGACCAAGTTGGGCGAAGCCTTTTTTTCTGTCAATCAGGCTGTTAATTGTCTTGTTATTCTAATGCTTATTTAAAAAGTAACTGTCCCGTGGTTATATTAGATAATTGAAGCTGCCTATTTATTGAATTTGTCAAGCATTGCTTTTGGTAATCTGTCAGGTGACCCACAATCAAAAGGAGGTTTAGGATCATATTCAATTGCAAGTTGATACATCATTGCCATTTGGTCACCGGCAATTTTACTTACTAAGTATAGTGCCATATCTATTCCAGCTGAGACTCCTGCTGATGTAATAAATTTCCCATCTTGAATATATCTTTCGTTCTTAACTGTAACATTAAATCTCTGTAACTGCTCTTTTCTTCTCCAATGTGTTGTGCAATTTTTCCCATCCAATAACCCAGTTTGCGCTAAAAGCAGAGACCCTGAACAAACTGAAACGGTCCATTTTGTTGTATTATCTATTCTTCGAATCCAATCCAGTACTTCTTCGCTTTTTAACAAATTATCTATTCCAAATCCACCTGGAATTAATAAAATGTCAGCTTCAGAAATCTCATCAATTGAATTGTCTGCAGAGATTTTTAAACCATATGTGTCCTTATATTCCCTTTTTTCAAGACCAACTAGATAAATCTTAGAGTTTGGGAGTTTATTTAACACTTCATAAGGTCCTACTATATCAAGAGCGGTGTAATTGTCAAAAAGAAGAATCACTATTTTCATAATTCTGTCAAATTAAGATTAGGTCAAATTTAAATAGTTATAATCAATTATCTGAGTCTTAAGGACGGGTCAGGGGTTACGCCCAACGGCCCGTCGGTTTAATTTGTTGCCGTCAGCGTCGAGGTGACGAGTTTTTTGCCTCCCGGTAGACAGACCAGCACCCACTGATCACAATGAAACTTTCCAGACGGTACCAAGTCCGGATGACGGCTGTGAGCTTTGGGTCACGATGAAATAGTCCAGATGACGAGCAAAAAACCTACCTGCCGGTAGCCCTATTGACTTTGTCTCGGTAGTGTTAATTTGTTAACAGGATAAACGCGGTCCGGGTCTATCACCCATTTGTCTGGGAAGCAGGAGCCGTTTGCAAAAACTGTAATCAGTCAACTTACCATTATTGTTCGTGTTATGAGGCGTTTATATTTTTCTTAAATAATTATCATATCATTTATTTATCTCTTTGTAAAAACTACCTCTAATATCAATTCATATACCCCTTTGTCAGCAGGATGTTGCATTTTCAGAACAACTCTATTTGAAGCTTCTTTGACAAATGTTTGAACAAGTAAGGTATCATGCCAGTTCATGGCTAAGGTCGTATCATTAACAAAATTGCATGTCGCAGTTGAAAAACTACCGGAATTCTCAAACCACCAATATCTATACATTTTTATTTTGTCATCCCATGCAAATATGCCTTTTGCCTCTCCACCTGATTTAGTCGAGTATTCAAATAATACGTAATTATCCTTAAGAATCTTCTTAAATAATCCAACTCCTGTATCTGTCCCGGGATCACTGAAAATACTCTTTGGAATCCTATACTCCAAATCCCATTCCCCAAAAAGAAATTCGAATTTGTCTAAATTATCTGGATTCATGATTTTTACTTTTTTAGTTTATAAGCAATATATAAAAAGATCAGATTTGGTACAATTTAAGTTGTCTTACAATACGAAATATTTAAAACATCGAATTTAATATATGTGTAAATTGTCCCCATGTTCGCGAAGCGGGCCTGAATGCTAACGGCCCGGCGGTTTAATTAGGTACTGTATTAAAAACCAAATTTAAAATATGTTATTTTTAATTAAATTTGTGCTAACGGAAAGAGAACTTTGGACGATAACTCGTACGAATGTTCATCTTGTGTAGCCCTCTTGTCAGGGCTACTCTCTTTTATGGTTTCTCCGAAACCAAACGGAAAGAGATCCTTTGACTCCTCCTCTCC
>Ga0224522_1000238_pt1 | contig 23822 bp, 21 predicted proteins | sample CFST25metaG_FD_182733 | JGI IMG/M metagenome (GOLD analysis project Ga0224522, IMG submission 182733) | Peat soil microbial communities from Stordalen Mire, Sweden - C.F.S.T25 | ecosystem: Environmental > Terrestrial > Soil > Wetlands > Peat | place: Sweden: Norrbotten County, Stordalen Mire...
GTATTATTTTTATTCGGTTCATTTCTTAAATTCCCTGACAGGATGGATAGCAGGTGACGGTCCCATGATTCTTGTAACTACAAACGGCGGTACAAGTTTTACCTCGAGTCCCACCGGTACAACAGATATGATTCAATCCGTTCAGTTCACGGATGCTCAAACCGGCTGGGCGGCGGGAAGTAACGGAACGATGCTTAAGTCAACTAACGGCGGCATAAACTGGTCTGCTTTAACAAGCGGAACTCCGTATTATATTTCCTGTCTGCACTTTGCTGATTCTCAAACCGGGTGGGATGTTGGATATTCGGGAAATATTTTTAAAACCACAAACGGCGGAACTAACTGGGCTCAGCAATCGGGCGGACCATTAAATTTATTTTTATGCGTCCGTTTTTTCAATCTGCAGACAGGCTGGACTGTCGGCGATGCAGGCGCTGTTTATAAAACTACAAACTCCGGATTAAACTGGTTCTCTCAGACAAGCGGAACTAACAGGGATTTATGGTTTATATATTTACTTGATGCGCAAACAGGATGGATTGCGGGAAGCGCAGGAACAATTTTAAAAACTACAAACAGCGGTACAAACTGGTTTTCTCAATATTTTGATACAACGCGAAATCTTTTCTCCGTTCAGTTTGCAGATGCTCAAACCGGATGGGCGGTTGGCGATAGTACTAAAATTATTAAAACTACTAACGGGGGAACAAACTGGGTTTTAATGTCGAATTCTTCTTCTGCGTATTTTCGTTCCGTTCGCTTTGTAGATTCTCAAACCGGGTGGGTGGCTGGAACCGGCGGAACAATACTTAAAACTTCAAATGGCGGAACGAACTGGATTTCACAGGTGAGCGGGGTAACCTACCAGCTTCGTTCAATTTATTTTCTGGATTCTCAGACCGGCTGGGCGGCAGGAGATGCCGGAGTAATCATGAAGACCACAAACGGCGGAACGAACTGGTTTTCACAATCGATTTCAAATTCAAATTATATAAGGTCAATATTCTTTACAGATTCCCAGACAGGCTGGATTGTCGGGGATAATGCAACACTCAACGGAACCATTCTGAAAACCACAAACGGCGGAACAAACTGGATTCTGCAGACAAATCCAACATCACTCAGCCTTATGTCGATTTATTTTGTTAATTACCAGATCGGGTGGACAGTCGGATATTACGGAAGCATTCTCAGTACGACAAACGGCGGTACCCTGTTTGTTTCAAAAATATCACCGGAGAGTCCCGTAAATTATATGCTTTCACAAAACTATCCTAACCCGTTTAATCCTGCAACAAATATTAAATTCAATATTCCAAAAAATAATTTTGTCAATTTAAAAGTTTATAATATACTCGGCAAAGAAGTTGCAACGCTGGTCAATGAAAAACTGCAGGCAGGAAGTTACGAGGTAAAATTCGACGGAACAAATCAGCCCTCGGGAGTGTATTACTATAAAATAGTCTCCGGAGATTACACGGAAGTTAAAAAAATGTTAATGATTAAATAATGGAAGTTATTTAATCGTAATCCCGATAAACAAAGTGAATCGGGGATTCTTGTCAAATAATAAAAAACAAAATTAATTGTATGAAAAAAATTATTCTTCTGCTATCATTTGTAATTCTATTTTTTGCTTTTAATTTTTCCTTTGCCCAGATTTCCGAAACATCGATGAAAGATATAACCGAAACTGTAAACGACAAAATCAAATCACTGGAAGATGTCGAAGATATGGAGGTTGTGAATGTAACGATAGACCTGCTGGTCGGAACGCAGGGAGAAAAATATGTTTACAGGTACCTCGATAACAGTTTCGACTATAAAATACTTGTTCTTGGCGACAGAAGAATCGGGAAAATGAGTGTTGTAGTAAGGAAAAAAAACGAAGAAACCAATAAATGGATTCTTGTGGATAAAGCAAAAGGGGAAACAGCAACACTTGACCTTTATCCCGACTCCAGAGCTTTTTATGAATTTACAATGTCTATTGCAGAATTTAAAGAAGATTACACGGCGGGACATTTTGCAATATTAATTTATCACCACGACCCTCTGAAGAAATAGATAGTAAGTTATTAGGTTATTAAGTTATTTAGTTTTGTTTTATTTTTACATAATAACGCAATAACTTAATAATTCAATAACTCCCGGTAGAATGATTATATATAAAATATCACATACCACACAGGATTTCGAAAAGGCGAAAGAAATATTTATTGAATATAAAAATTCTCTTAGCCTTGACCTTTGCTTTCAGAAATTTCACGAAGAAATTTCCGACCTTCCCTCGCAATATTCAGAGCCAGCGGGCTGCATAATTTTATGTTACGAAAAAAACGAACCTATAGGCTGCATAGCCCTGAGAAAGTTCGAAGGAGATACCTGCGAAATGAAAAGACTGTATCTCCGCCCCGAAGCCCGCGGAAAGGGAATCGGCAGAGTCCTTGCAAATAAAATAATTGAAAAAGCAAAACAGTTCGGCTACAAAAAAATGCAGCTCGATACACTTGAAACGATGAAGGAGGCAATTGCGTTATATAAATCAATAGGTTTCAAAGTAATTGCACCTTACAGGTTTAACCCGCTCGATGGTGTGATTTATATGGAGCTTGAATTATAAAAAAAATTATTATGACAGTAAAAGACGTTTTAATTTTACTCGAAAAAAATAAAGACCCCAGGGGAATCGAAAACCGGAAAAAAGAAATTATCGGGAACACGGATTCATTCGGAATCGGCCTGACCAAATTAAAAGCCCTTAGCAAAAAAATCGGGAAGAATCACGAGCTTGCAATGGAATTATGGAAAGTGAATAACTATGACGTGAAAATAATGTCAATATTAATCGAAGACCCGAAACTGGTGACGGAATCTTTTGTTGACCAGCGGGTCAAGGGAATGAATAAAGGTTTCGTACACGTGTTCTGCACGGTGCTGATGGCGAAACTTCCCTTCCTGAAAAAGAAAGTGGACGAATGGACAAAGAGCAAAAATGATTTAATCAGAAGATTCGGATATGCTTCGCTTTACGCCCTTGCAAGGGGCGGAGAAAATATTGAAGACAAATATTTTGAATCTTACCTGGGCATAATCGAAAAAAATCTGCAAAAGGAAGAAAACATGGTTAAGGATTCGATGAATAATTCCATATTTACAATCGGAATGAGAAATAAAAACCTGAACCAAAAAGCAATTGCAGTCGCAAAAAAAATCGGTAAGGTTGAAGTAGATTACGGAGATAATTCCTGCGAAGCAATCAACTGCATAAAGCATCTTACGGGAAATAGAGTTCAAAAAAGTTTTAAATAAAATTTATGAAAAAGTATTTGAAGAATTTATTCGATGCGGATAACCCTGCATTCGTTGCCGCCGTCGATGAACTTGCCCTGTGGTCTGCACCTTTCGGCATGACCCTGCTGGATAATATAAAATTAATTCCCGGAATCAAAGCTCTCGATATCGGCTGCGGTACGGGATTTCCACTGCTCGAGCTTGCAAACCGCCTCGATGATAAAAGCAGAGTTTTCGGTATCGACCCGTGGGGAAAAGCTATCGACAGGGTAAAAGAAAAAATATCTCTTTATGAAATCACAAATGTGGAAGCACTGGCCGCAACAGCGGAAAATATTCCATTCGAAAATAACTTCTTCGATTTAATCGTATCCAATAACGGGATTAATAATGTTCAGGATCTGGATAAGACTCTTTCGGAGTGTTACCGCATACTTAAGCCCGGAGGGCAATTTGCATTTACGTTTAATCTTCCAGAATCTTTAAAAGAGTTTTACGATGTATTTGAATCGGTTCTCGAAGAACTCGGCTTGCTGCGCGAAATTCAAAAAATGCACGGGCACATTTTTGATAAAAGAAAACCAATTGATTTCATGGAGAAAGCTGCCGAAAAATCCGGATTCAAAATAAAATCAATAATTAAAAACCGGTTTCAATATAAATTTACTGACGGTAATACATTTTTCAGCTACCCTATGATTCGTTTTCACTTCCTGCCTTCGTGGAAAGAAATTCTGCCACCGCAAAGGGTTGAAGAGATATTTCATCTAATCGAAACCAAACTGGACGAAATCGCATCGAAAGAAAAAGAGCTTGTGATGACAGTTCCGTATGTATGTTTCGATTGTTTAAAAAATCTCTAAACGCAAAACTCGTTAATCCGGGTTTGTCATAAATTTCATTATATCTAATAAAAATTAATATAACTATTTTTAAGGCTTATCGTATATTTTTTTATGGATAGAACGTTACGCTTGGAAAAAGAAAGAATCGGAAAGTTACTCTTCGAGTTTTCTCTCCCCGCAATTATAGGTATGATGGTAATGGCTTCATACAATATCGTCGACAGGATTTTCGTTGGCCGCGGCGTGGGAGCACTTGCCATTTCCGGAATAGCGATTACTTTTCCCGCAATAATTATTTTCATGGCATTCGCGATGCTGGTCGGAATAGGTGCGACAGCAGTTATCTCAATCCGCCTCGGCGAAAAAAAGACTGAACAGGCAGAGGAAACACTCGGCAATGCACTGACCCTTGCTATTATAATTTCGATTTTATTAACTGCAATATTTTATGCATTCCTCGACCCGATACTCAAAGCATTCGGCGGAAGCGGGGAAGTTTTTCAGTACGCAAAAGAATTCTCGCAGATAATGCTTATCGGCGGCGTATTCCAGATGGTCTCTTTCACTATGAATAACATCATCCGCGGAGAAGGCAACCCTAAAATGGCAATGACCACTATGATAATAGGCGCGGTGCTTAACACCATACTCAATCCGATTTTTATTTTCGGGTTACACTGGGGCATCAGGGGTTCTGCGTGGGCTACGGTATTTTCGCAGGGTGTAAGCACTGCTTGGGTGCTGGCATATTTCTTCGGAAAAAAAAGCCACGTGCATTTTCATTACAGGAATTTAAAGCTCAAGAAAGATATCGTCCTGAAAATTTTTTCAATCGGTGTCTCTCCGTTCACGATGCAGATTGCCGCAAGCATAGTTATAGTAATTTTTAATAAATCACTTCAGCATTACGGGGGAGACCTTGCAATTGCTTCGATGGCAATTACAAATGCGGTTGCGATGTTCATACTGATGCCTATTTTCGGAATTAACCAGGGGGTTCAGCCGATTATAGGTTATAATTTCGGAGCAAAACTTTATGCCCGCGTAAGAAGAGTTTTCATACTCGCAATTTATGCGGCTACAATTATATGCGTTCTTGGATTCATAGTGGTAATGTTTTTAAGCACGTACATTGTAGACTTTTTTGCAAAAGGCAACTTTGAACTTATCGATATTGGTTCAAGAGCGATAAGGATATATTTACTTATGCTTCCGTTTCTCGGATACCAGATTGTCAATGCCGCATATTTCCAGGCAATCGGAAAAGCCAAAAACGCAATGATTCTAACCGTTACCAGGCAGGTGGTTTTTCTTATTCCTGCAATTTTAATTCTTCCGCAATTCTTTAATCTTGACGGAGTATGGATGGCGGGACCCGTTGCCGACAGCATGTCCACAATACTCTCTGCAATATTTCTTTACAACGAATTGAGGATATTGAAAAAACTGGAAAGAGAAAATATTATATTTAGTAATTAGTGAAAAATCTTTAATTCACGATTGATTATTATTATTAGTTTTGTCTATTCACGAATTTCATTCTATCCAGCTTTTTATCAGTTCACTATGCTTAACAGGTGTAAACTCAACAAATCTGTACTCTGCTAAATTCTTTGTATGATAAGGGTCTCTTTCAAAGTATTCTTTTATTTCTTTTTCGTTATTTGCTCTTGCTACAACCATACCGCCTGTTTTGGGATTCTGCGGTCCGGACATCAGAAGCATTCCTTTTGCATATCCTTCATCGAGAAACGCGCGGTGAGAGGGTAAAACACCCTGAAGCTCTTCAAAAGACACTTTGTATGTGATTTCTACTATAAAATGTTTCATATTAGTTTTATTGTTTTCCGTATTGATAAATTTTTACAGTTTCTTCGGTTATCAGCGCACTGCCGATGCAGTCTGTTTCATCGAACATCTTCTTTAATTCATTAATCTTTACTTCCGTGTCAACTATTTCCATAACAATAGGCAAGTCCGATGAGAGTTCCAGAAGATTGGTTGTGTGAAGCTTGCTTGCTTTTCCGAATCCCGAAATTCCCCTGAGCACTGTCACTCCCGCAAAATGATTTTTTCGCAGCCACTCCACGAGGTACTGGTAAAGGTTTTTTCCTTTATATTTATCGCTTTCGCCGACAAATATCCTCATTAATATTGCCGTTGATTCTTTTTGCATTTTATTATCCTTTGTTAGTTAATAAAACAGCGAGCTCTTTTCCGAAATACACTGCAAGCAGGCACAGCGCAACGTTTAGCACGACATTAAAAACAAAAAACATAGTTTCACTGAGTTCCATAAGCCGGAACGATTCATACGCAAAGGTTGACATCGTGGTATAAGCGCCGATAAATCCAATGGTAGAAAAATCACGAAACTCAGGTGATATGTTTTTTCCCGTTAAAAAGCTGTAAACAATAAAACCGAGAAGAAAACTCCCCGTTACATTTACAAATAAAGTGCCCAGCGGAAAATTGCTGAAGTAATTATTTATGTACTTCGCAACAAGGTACCTTGCGACAGAACCGAGAAATCCACCAAGACCTATGTATAAAATTCTAATCATCGGTTTTTATTGAAAAAGTTCTTCGTCTCTTACTATCATTAAAATCAGATGCTGGGGAACGATGTAATATTTTTCCTCTTCATACATTACTTCGATGGCACCCTTTTGCAAAAAGATTGCGAGATCTCCCTCTCTGACCTGCAGGGGTACATATTTTACTTTTTCCTCGCTGCCTTTCCACGACTCTCCGAAATCTTCCCGTGGCATGGCATACCCGGGTCCGACTTTAATTATGTATCCGCTTTGAACTTCTTCTCTTTGCTGAACGCCGGGAGGCAGGTACAGTCCTGCTTTTGTTCTTTCATCGAGGGATTTTGGTTTTATTAAAACTTTATCCCCGATTACAAAAATATTCCTGAATTTATCTTCCATATATCATAATATAATTAGTTCAAATCTACTTTAATTGTTAAGAATAAAAAATTCATTTTGTGATTCATAATAAACAGGCTATTATCTTATTGATTTATTTTATTGTTTAATTTTTATAAATTTAATTAATTGTTCGATTATATAACGGAAATTATTGTATGTAATTTATTTAATATAATTAAAAATAACATTATGAGGTCAATAATTTTAATTTCTTTGTTTATTTTTCAGTTAACAATCAAAGTTGAAAATTGCTTTTGCCAGTGGGTGCAGTGCGATGGCATATATAGTGGAACAGTTAATGCTCTGGCAGCTTCGGGAAGTAGTATATTTGCCGGAATGTCTGAGGGAGGGGTTTTCCGCTCAACAAATAACGGAGCAAACTGGACTCAGACTGCTCTTAATAATAAAAACGTTTATGCTCTGGCAATTTCAGGAAGTTATTTATTTGCAGGAATAAGCGGTAACGGTGTTATGTACTCAACAAACAACGGAGCAAACTGGGTACAAACTACCTTGAATTACACAGATGTTCATTCCCTGGCAATCTCGGGGAGTTATATATTTGCCGGAACTTTTTCGGCAGGAATTTATTTTTCCACAAACAACGGAACAAGCTGGACACACACTTCTCTGAACAGCCAGACCGTAAATTCAATAGCTGTTTCAGGAAATACTGTCTTTGCAGGTTACGGAAGCTATGGTGTATATAAGTCTACAAATAACGGATTAAGCTGGACACAAACTTCAATGAATGATAAATATGTGATAGCCTTAGCCGTTTCGGGCAATAACATCTATGCCGGTGTAGGCACATATGGAGTGTATGTTTCCACTAACAACGGAGCAAACTGGACTCAAACTTCTTTGAACAATAAATCTATATATTCATTATACTGTACCGGAAATTATATTTTTGCAGGACCTTCCGAAAACGGAGTTATGTATTCGACAAACAGCGGGGCAAACTGGATACAAACATCTTTGATTAATTATTACGCATATGCTATCACAGGCACAGGAAGCAATATTTATTGTGGAATTTCCTTCGGAGGAATCTGGAAATCAACGAATAACGGAACAAACTGGACACAGATAGGCCTGAATCTCGGGTCCGCTTATTCTTTTACCTCTTCAGGGAATAATTTATTTGCAGGAACCGACAGGAATGGAGTATACATCTCTACAAATAACGGTACATTCTGGTCTCAAACATCTTTAAATAATAAAAGCGTATTTTCATTGGCCTGTTCCGGAAGTAATATATTTGCAGGAACTGATTACGAGGGGCTTTATCTTTCTACAAACAGCGGTACAATCTGGACTCAAACATCACTAAACACTGCAGTCGCCGTAACTGCAATTGCAATTTCAGGCAGCAATGTTTTAGCAGCAACAGACGAAAATGGCATTTATGTTTCCACAAACAACGGAACAAACTGGTTTCAAAGCTCTTTGAATAACAGACCCGTATGGACTCTTCTTGCTCTTGGTAACACAGTTTTTGCAGGAACGGATTCTACGGGTATATACCGTTCGACAAATAACGGTATAAACTGGACTCAAATAGAATTGAATTATTTTAACGTTTATTGTCTTGCGGGTTCGGGAAGTACTATTTTCGCGGGATTGGAATATTCGGGAGTTTTTGTCTCTACAAATAATGGAGTTAACTGGTCATCTGCCGGATTGTCGGGTTACACTATTTATTCACTTGCCCTTTCGGGAAATTATTTATTTGCAGGTACCCTTAGTTACGGAATATGGTTTTCATCAAACAATGGTGCAAGCTGGTTTAACAAAAATCAGGGTTTCAACGATATTCCCGATATAGAATCTCTATTTATATCAAACAACAATATTTTTGCAGGGACATTGCAATATTCAGTCTGGCGGCGCTCACTTACTGAGGTAATTGGCGTACAAAATACTTCATCCGAAGTCCCGGCTTCTTATAAGCTGTTTCAAAATTATCCAAATCCGTTTAATCCGAAAACGACTATAAGATTATCAATACCATCAAACGTGAATAGTCAGACGTCAAACGTGAAATTAATTGTATATGATGTTCTCGGAAAAGAAGTTGTAACGTTAATAAATGAAAAATTGAAACAGGGAACATACGAGATTAATTTCGACGCGGGTAACCTTCCTTCAGGAATTTATTTTTACAGGCTGTTGACCGATAATTTCAGCGAAACAAAGAGATTAATATTGTTAAAATAATTACCTCAAATTTTGTAAGCTCAATGCGTATTTTTTTAATATTAAAATATTTCGTAATTAAAAATTTATAAACATGTATAAGCTGTTATTTGCTTTACTCTTATTGTTTGTATCATCTGTTTATTCGCAGGATGATAAAGATTTAAAAAAGACCGTTAATATTACCGGAGATTCTATTGATTACCGTATAGATAATATCTGGGCATTGGTAAAATTCAATGGCTCGGAAATAAATAAAGAACTATTCAAAAAAACCAAACCTTATATTGAAATTAAAATCCTGCAAAATAGGCTGGGCGGAAACACAGGTTGTAACGAATTCTTCGTGTCGTCTGAATTCACGGGGAGTAAAATTTTAATTGGTAATGATATAACGCTGACAAAAATGTCGTGCGACGACATGGGCTTCGAAAGCGATTTTATACAGGCGGTAAAGGGAAAGACTTATGACTATAAAACCGACGGGCTGAATCTCTATTTCTCGGATGGTGATAAAGTTATATTAGAATTTCGTAAAATAGATTAAACGTTTTAATTTTATAACCTAATATAATATTTAAAATTGTGTATAATTTTGACGGGCTAAGAAATCCGATATTTAAAATTATGGTTTTTTCCGTAATTGCAGTTTTGATAGTATTGGTTTTATGGTCGGTAGCAACTGAAACTCTGGTGCCGTTATACAACAGTAAAAATTACGGCGAACTGATTTATAATATGTTCGGAATACCTGTTTTGCTTTTAGGGGTAGCGATATTCGGATACGGCTGCTGGGTTTTTACAATTGACACAGCAAAGCTTTTGAATAATAATCTTCAGATAGCAGAGAATGTTGATATAATCAGGAAAAAGACACTTCCGAAAGAGGAAATAAAAGCGGCAAGAAAAGAAAACATAAGTTTGCTTTTATCCACGTGGAAAAAAGGGGCTGTATGGTTACTCGTTGGAGCCATTATTATAACGGCAGGGATTCTTATATTAAACCTGAAAAGGATTTTGGGATAATAAAAAAGCCCGCTTTAAAGAGCAGGCTTTTCATTTGCTCTTATTGCGGAACGACTTTCAGGATTTCTCTGTAAGATGAATTTACAAGCGGTTTGAATTTTTCGTACCAGCTTTGCCACTTCTTGTCCGAAAATCCTTTTTGCATCTCCGCTTCGAAATTTGAAAGATTCTTGTACTCACTTTCCAGAATAAGCGTGTAAGAATGACCTGTAAAATCCGTTAAAACTCTCCACGGCATAAATGAATCTTTCTTCATAATATCTTTTGCTTTTTCGATTAAAGCGAGTGCCTGCTTTGCAGCACCGAATTTTAAATAGAACACATCCCGAACAACTATCATTTTGCTCTCCTTTGTTTTATTTTTATAATATAAAATTCCACAAGCATTGATTTTTTTTAGTTTCTGAACTTTATTCATTTTATGTAAAAACATGCAAATCGCGGAAATATCGCTATTTAAGAAAAAGAATAATATAGTTTATTTATTAATAATTTTACTTAAATTTAAGTGAGGGATATTAAATCTCCGTTAAGATTTTTTGATATTTGATATCAGAATATTACACAATCAAATCACAAAAAAGTTATTAAAAAATATTTTAAAAAATCAAATTTTATAATCTTATGAAATCTAAAATACTTTTTTCGGTTTTAGTTTTTGTAACAATTGTTTTTGCATTCGGCTTTTCGGGTGACAAATCCGATATTATGGTTATCAATAATGTGGTCATTAAATTCGAAGCCACTAACGGAAACGGCAATAATCTGTGGCTGGATAACTTCTCGATAGGTACGAGATACGATAACGACCTCACAATTTCTTCCATAGGTCTGAAAGATAAAAACTATTTAATTCCCGGTGTAACAACTACGACTTTTTCGCCTGTTGTAACTGTGTTTAACGCAGGGAGAAATACTTCGTCCGGAGCAACAGTCCTGTTTACTGACCAGGGTTCCTATAATGTCACCAAAAGTGTAGGCTCGGTTGCAAGCGGATCTACTGCACCTATAACATTTGATCCGATTACTTTTAACTTAAATACATCTAAAAATCTTAAAGTATATATTATCTGGGCAACAGACCAGAACCACGGCAATGATACTCTTACACAGGCAACGGTTTTTTTACCGGGTGTTCAGAAAAAAATACTTTTTGAAGCACATACAAGCTCAACCTGCGGTCCCTGTGCAACTTACAATCCTGCTCTCGATGCTTTTATTCAGAGCAATTTTGATTCAATAGTTCCCATTAAATACCATTGTTGGTGGCCTGCTTTGGGTGACCCGATGTATGGATTAAATATTCCCCAGGCAAGAGTGAGAATTCTTTATAATTCCGTAAGTGCTATTCCCTGTTTACAGGTTGATGGTGTTTTGCAGCAAATAAGCGGATATTCAAATGCAACACTGCAGCCTTTGTTTAATAACAGGAGGGCATTGGCGTCACCAATCGGACTTACTGTAACCGATACAAGACTTGCGGGTGATACAATAAAAACCACCATTAATATCAATGTTATTTCCGCGCTTCCATCGAATGTTGATTACAGGCTCAGGATAAATGCCATTGAAAGAAAAATTACTTATTCAACTCCTCCAGGCTCAAACGGTGAAACCGTTTTTTATGATGTGTTCAGAAAAATGTTTCCGTCTGTTGACGGAATATCTATCAATTATACTCCGGGAAACTATGTGGTAGAATATAAATACAAAAGGGATGCTGCCTGGGTAGATTCAATGATGTACACATCTGTATTTATTCAGGACGAGTTTACTCACGAAGTAATAAACTGCGCTAAAGCAAGAAATTATTATGCCGACAAAAAAATTCAACCTCCAAATATTACGGATAATTTAAGCCAGACACCGTCCGTACAGCCGGAATTTTATTTCCCGGGTAACGGTCTTCAGGTAGAAAATATGGAAGGTACTTTGCCGCCATCCGGCTGGTCAATTATAAATAACGATTCGAACTTTACGTTCTGGCAATATACCTATGCGGCAATAGGTGGTCCTTCTTATCCCGGTGTGAAAGCAATAAGACTCAGCTGGTATTCGTATGTTGAAAATGTAGGTTCAATAGATGTATTGAAATCCAGAGTTTATAATAATATTAATCCGACAGACTCAATAAAATTCGACTGGGCTTATGCGCAAAGACCGGGATATAATAATGACAGGTTGGTTGTAAAAGTATCATTAGATGGAGGTAATACTTTCCCGTATACAATTTTTGATAAAATGGGAGCAAACCTTGGAACAACGGCAAGTTCATCTTCAAGTTTCGTACCTACAGCAGGTCAGTGGGGAACGTTTTCTATTTGCTTTGCCAATGCTACAAGTGTTAATCCTATGGGTACATTTACGCCATTGAAATATGAATTGTCGCAGAATTATCCGAACCCGTTTAACCCGACTACAAATATTAAATACCAGATTGCTGTAAGCGGATTCGTAACATTGAAAGTGTATGATATTTTAGGAAAAGAAGTTGCTAAACTTGTAAGTGAAAATCAAAAAGCCGGAAATCACGAGGTAACATTTGATGCTTCCAAAATACCTTCAGGAGTGTATATATATAAAATTACATCGGGAAATTATACCGAAACTAAGAAAATGATACTGTTAAAATAGTTCGTGAAGTCTTTTGAGTTCGTGGAGTCTATAGAGCGAAAGCTTTATAGACTCTTTTTTTTACTACTTTTTACCAATTATACCAAAAACACTACAGGTTCTACGGACTCTAAGACATTACAGACTTTATAGACTCTACAGACTTCATAGACTAAAATAATCCTTGACATTTAAAAAACATATTGTAATATTGTATTAGATATCAACTAATACAATATTACAATGGAAAAGTTTATTGTAAAATTAAAATCCCTAGGCTTAACGGAATACGAATCGAAAGTGTTCATTGCGGTGCTTCGCGGTACACTGATGAGCGCCTCGGAAATCGCCGATAGTGCGGGAATCCGCCGTACGGATGTTTACAATATTTTGAAATCTTTTGTCGAAAAGGGATACTGCAATGAAATTGAAACCAACTCCGTCCTCAAGTATGAAATGATAGATCCCGATATCATATTCGATAAAATTGAAAGGGACATTCTAAAAGAAAAAGAATCCGAACTCGCAACGCTTAAAGAAACCATATCAAATCTCAAACCTCTATACCGCTCCGAGCAGCAGGAGAAAAATAAAATTGTTAATATTGAGCTAATCAGGGGTTACAATCAGCACCGCGAAGGTAAGTTTGTAGAACTTCTGCAAAACGCAAAAAAAGAAATTCACTTTATGATTCGCCCGGAAATATTTTTATCGGAAGAAATTGATGATATTGCAAAATCATTTTACAAAAAGGGCGGTGTTATAAAATCGGTTTACGAGGCAGGTGATAATTATAAGGTAAAAAAGAATGACAAATGGGTAAAGGCATCGAAAGAAGATTTTATAAAAATACTAGAAAAATTCGAAAAATCAGGCGAGCAGATAAAAATAAGCACGGAAGCGGTTCCGACTATAGTTATATTCGATATTGAAACCGTTTACATAAATATTTCAGATAAATCTTTGCCGCGTCACAATGAAGCGGATGTAATAATAAGAAATAAAAACTTTGCGGAAAGCATGCTCAGAGTATTTAATACTTTCTGGAAAGGATCTCTCACATTAAAAGATTATAAGAAAATAAAATAATACAAAAATGAAAACACAAAAACAAATTTTCGCAGTATTTATTCTTTTGTTGATTTTATTTTGGAACAGTGCATTTTCTCAGTTTCCTGTTTTGCAAAAATCCTTCGAGCCAAATACTATAAGCACATATTTTTGGAACACAGGTGTATTTAACCAGAACCACAATACGGGGAACCAACCGGGTTTTATGTGGCCCAGAAACTCAAACAAGTTTTGCATTTTTACGACAGGATTAAATATTGCTGCACTTGTAAATGACTCTTTGAGAATGGCTTCGGTTTCGTATAAAGGCGAATATTATACGGGATATATGAACGGAGGATTACCGTATAATGATACTAATTTCAGAATTTACAAAGTCACACTCGGGGACAATGCTTCAAACAATCCCGATTATGCAAACTGGGGTGTGATGGTTCCGTTTGGCGCTCCTTATTATGATGTAAATCATAATGGACAATATGACCCGGGTATCGACACCCCGGGGGTTAGAAATGCTCAACAAACTATTTTTATTTGTATGACAGACGGTTTTACTGAAATGCATACTCCTTCTGAAGGTTTTGGTGGAGGAACTCTTCCTTTGAAAGCTGACCTACGATTAACTGCGTGGGGGTATACTTTTCCTGGATTTGAAGATGTGCAATTTATTAAATTTCAAATAATTAATAAAAACGTTTCTTCATGGACTCATACATTTTCCGGCCTATTTGCTGACCCTGATGTTGGTGACCCGATGGATGATTATATTGGATGCGATACAAGCAGAAAATTATGTTATTGCTATAACGGAGAAAATATTGACCTGGTATATGGTCTTGCTCCTCCTGCTGTGGGATTTTTACTGCTCAAAGGATTGGTAAATCACGGCGTTATTCCTAATGCAAACATAGGATTGACGTCTTTTATTGACATAAAAAGCAGTGGAAGTTCTACATCACAATGTGAATGGGATCCCAGCCCTGGAGCAGACAAAGCATATAACAGATTAAAGGGTCTTAAAAATGATGGTTCTTCATATTTAAACCCTTTAGTTTATCCACGTATTCCGACGAAATTTCTTTTTACAGGTGACCCCGAGACAAACACCGGGTGGACACAAACAAAAGGCCGCATTTCAAACTGTGGAACCGATACGGGTATTTTTACGCCACCTCCTTCGTCAAACGATGCCAGGCTTCTAATGGGTATGGGAGCTGAAAATTTTACTATGAATTCCGGCGACACACAGACAATTGTAATATCACAACTTCTCTCAAGAGGTTCCAGCAATCTAAATTCCGTCACAAAATTAAAGCAGTTAGCTAATACAGTGAGTATCTATTATAATAGCGGGTTAAGTTTTAATTACTCGGTTTCCGGAAACGTAAAATTTCAGGATAATAACCAAACTGTGACGAGCGGAAGCGTTAAAGCGTTTTATTTCAACCCAGCATCCGGACAAATATTAGTAGAAGATTCAGCTGCAATACAATCTGACGGAAGTTACATATTGAATAATGTATGGATAGGTGATTCATATATAGGCGCGGTTCCAAACTCAACGACCCAGCAAGATTATGTTTTAACTTATTTTCCCTCCACAATTTATTATCAAAACGCAACTGTGTTAGATACCATTGGCAATGTAACTGGTATCAATATTCGTGTTTTCCGCATGTCACAGAGTATTACACAAAACTCAGTAAACGGAATGGTAAATTCTCTTTTCCCCGTGACTCCTGTTAAAGATGCAAATATTTATGCAAAGAGCGGGAATGATTTTGTGGGGTATGCAACTTCTGCTTCCAACGGAATTTATCATTTAAACTCTCTGCCCACAGGCACTTTAAAAATTATTGTTAACAGAATTGGTTTCAGCGGAGACAGCACGACAGTTAATTTAAATAAGAGTTTGCTTGATTCGGTGAATTTTTATCTTACAAAACTATTTATCGGAGTCAAACAAATTTCTTCGGAAATTCCCGATAAGTTTTTACTGTACCAGAATTACCCGAACCCGTTTAATCCTTCTACAATTATAAAATACCAGATTACAGAAAGTAAATTTGTATCACTGAAAGTATTTGATGTGCTGGGAAAAGAAATTGCAAACCTGGTTAATGAAAAACAAAAAGCAGGTGTTTACGAAACAACTTTTAATGCGGGTAATCTTTCATCCGGTATTTATTTTTACAGAATTGTTGCCGGCGATTATTCGGAAACAAAGAAAATGTTGATGATAAAGTAGTTCTTGGAGTCTTTTGAGTTCTTTGAGTCTATAAAGTGGTTACTTTATAGACTCTTTTTTTTACTTCAATTCCCTAATAATACTACAAACTCTACAGACTCTATATAATCTATACACTTTATAAATTCGTAACTATTTGACTAGCATCATCATCTTTTTGTCAATATAGTCTCCTGCCGTAAGCTTATAAAAATATATTCCTGAAGCTAATCCGATTCCGTTAAATGAAATTTCGTAACTTCCCGCTTTCAGGTTTTCATTAATTAGTGTCGTTATCTCTTTTCCCAGTATATCAAATATTCTCAAAGACACAAAACTGTTATTTGATATCTGATATTTAATAATAGTGGTCGGATTAAACGGGTTTGGATAATTCTGATATAGTATAAAACCTTCAGGCAGATTTGAATTTATATTATGAACACCAATAACCATATTATTCGACAACAAAAAACTCCCGGGTCCCCCGTATGCTCCGATATCACTTCTTCTTGTACCTTTAGCCGGAAACTTTGCAAGGCCGGGATTTACCGAATCAGCAGGGTCATTGTAGACCGAGCTTGAATCACCCGTATCTATGCACGGAGAGCCGCTTGCAAGGATATAATTTGTATCTGCAAACTGCGGATATGTACTGAGATTGCCTGTACCTGTGTAGCCCCCCTGAACATCACAGTAGCTGACTGTTACTATTCCTCCGCCTGTCGCAAATATCTGTGTACCTCCGGGAGAAGTATTCCCCCATACAATATTATTTCTTAAAATCAAGTTTGAATAATAGTTAGATAATATACCTGCTGTACCATTCGTTGAAGAATTGTGAATAATTGTATTATTTTCAATTATCCTGGTAGTTGATGCTTTGACATTATTTGCCCAAATTGAGGCACCCGCCTGGTATGTCGAACTTTGCGAATTAAAACAAATTAAATTATTTTTAATTAATACACCCGTATAATTCAAAACTATTCCTGCGCCATATAATCCTTTATTGTTCATAATAATATTATTTAAAATTTTCGGGTTCGAATCACCAATCCTGAGTCCGCCGCCGCCTGCACCGCTGACACCGCTTAAATTTATTGCTTCGTTATTTGTTATTATATTATTTTTGATTATGGGTGAGCAAAAAGCTATTAATATACCGCCGCCTTCTCGGTAAATTCCCGCTCCGTGTTCATCCGTCCATCTCGTACCACCCCCGCCTGTAATTGTAAATCCCTGCAATACGGTAGTTGAATCTTCCCCGTTGTGGAATCTGACACAACTTGCCGAATCGGGGTTTACAGGAGTGCTTCCATTAATAATTGTCGATTGAATGAAAGATAAATTGCTGCCAAGGTAAAACCGGCTTGTTACAACAATTTTCTTGCCCCTGAAATTAATGTTTTCGTAGTACGTTCCCGGTTCAACCAAAACCGTATCGCCGTTCACGGATGAATTGATCGCCGATTGGATTGTTGAATAGCTCCCCGGCACATTTCTGATTGTTGCATTAGCAGAAAAAGCAAATGCAGAAAAAAAGATCAGGATGTAAATTGTTTTCATGGTTTTTTTATATATTTTGTTTTTTAGTTAAAATTAAAAATCTCCTTAAACTCATTTGATTTTATTAATCCCGAAATATAACTGACAAAATCGGGTGAACGCTGGAAAGGCTGCTCTGCAAATATTAAACCCGCCTCCTTTTCGACATAGTTATCATATTGCCTGAGTTTTTCTCCCGTTACCTGCTTAATTTTATAAACGTAATTTGTGTTGAATATCAGATTATCGGGATTTACATATCCGGAATCCACCAAAGCTTTCGCTTTTTTACTGCAACGACACGGATTTGTTTTTTTAATCAACCCGCATTTGTCATTCATAAAATTATACAATTCTTTTCTGGCGCGAGAAAGTTTCTGCCTGAAATTTTCCCTGCTGATTTCCATAATTTCACTGCCAACCTTATCGTTAACCCCAAACAGTGCGCCAATAATAAAAATTACTCTCTGTTCACGATTTAAACAAAGAAGCATTCCGTTAAAACAGCTTAATTTGACCTCTTCTATAACGGTATTCGTATCAAAAGCAGGATTTGTTTCATTCGAAATATCATAATCGGGTGTATCGTCAATTGATTTTCCGTAGTCAATGAAATTCGAGTAATGATTCAGCTCACCCTTGCTTTTTTTCATATTCAATATATGGTTAACAACGATTCTGTATGCCCAGGTTCTGAAACTGCTCTGATTCCTGAAAGAAGAAAGCTTTGTGATGATTTTTATCAGCACCTCCTGCGTAACGTCTTTTGCATCGTCGGAATAAAACACCATCCTGAGTGCGATATTATAAATCCAGTCCTGGTGTCTTTTAACCAGTTCCTCAAGTGCATTTTTACTGCCGTTTACTGCTTTTTCTATGAGCAGTTCGTCGGTTGTATCTTTACTATATGTTTCCGAAAACGGATTTATCATAAAAGTAAGTTATAATAGTTAGACAATTTTAATTGTACACTGTGACAACATAATATATATATTTTTATACGGTGATGTTTTTAATTTTATATTGTATAATGAATTTATTAATATTAAACTTAATAAAAAACAATCATTATGAACCACGATTATTTTATTGTTCCCCCCGATAAAAATATATCACTCAAAGATTACGACCCGGAATTTACCGGTCATTTCAAAAGCAAAGAAGAAGCCCGGGAAAAATTAACGAAAGATATTAGAGACCTTGTAAAACTGCAGGACGTGCTTTATGCGCACGATGTATACGGAGTCCTGATGATTTTCCAAGCTCTCGATGCTGCCGGTAAAGACGGAACCATTAAACATGTTATGTCCGGGGTAAATCCGCAGGGATGCGCTGTTTCAAGTTTTAAAGCACCTTCCTCCGAAGAGCTTGACCACGATTACCTCTGGAGATGCATGAAAGCTCTGCCGGAAAAAGGGAAAATAGGGATATTCAACCGCTCATATTACGAAGAAGTTCTCGTGGTAAGGGTTCATAAAGATTTGTTAAACAGACAAAAACTTCCGCCCAACAAAAAGAATGAAGATTTATGGCAGCAGAGATTCGATGAAATAAACCAGTTTGAAAAATATCTGGTGAAAAACGGAATTTTAGTTATCAAATTTTTCCTTCATGTTTCCAAGGAGGAGCAAAAGCAAAGATTTTTAAAACGCATAAATCTTCCAGAAAAAAACTGGAAGTTCTCTCTTGCGGATGCAAAAGAGCGTTCTCACTGGAAAGAATACCAGGAAGCATACGAAGACCTTTTTAACCATACGAGCACAAAGTATGCTCCGTGGTATATCATACCTGCCGATAATAAGTGGTACACGCACGCTGCTGTTGCAGATATTATAGTAAAAAAATTAAAAGAATTGAACCTGGTATATCCGAATGTTTCCGAAGAGCATAAGCAGGAACTGTTGAAAGTAAAGCAAATACTGGAAAACGAATAATCTCTGAATTCGCTGATTTCGCTGAAAAAAAAATTACTGTTTATTATTTAATTTTTTACTCAATAGACCCGAAAGATTACTTAATATACCTGAAATCCTTCTCTTTTTTTAATTGAGATAAGACTTCGTAATAAAGTTTTATTGCGTTTTCCACGTCGCTCTGGTGAACGGTTTCCACTGTCGTGTGCATATATTTAAGAGGGACAGATATTAACGCCGAAGCCACGCCGCTCTTTGAATAAGCAAATGCATCGGTATCCGTACCCGAAGAATTTGAAACAGCCTCCCTCTGGAACGGTATTTTCTTTTTCTCCGCCACTTCAAGTATCATATTCAAAACATTGTTCTGAATCGACGGTCCGTAAATCAGTACGGGTCCCTTTCCGCAGGCAATATCCCCCTGAAGTTTTTTATTGTACATCGGTGAATGCGTATCGTGGGTAACATCGGTTACTATTGCAAGGTCGGGATTAATCCTGTCAGCAATCATTTTTGCGCCGCGCAGTCCGACTTCTTCCTGAACCGAATTCACAATGTATAATCCGAAATCGAGTTTTTTCTTTTTCTCTTTTATCATGCGAGCCACCTCTGCAATCACAAATCCGCCAAGCCTGTTATCCAGCGCCCTTCCCACAAAATAATTATTGTTTAATATCATGAACTCATCTTCGAATGTTGCCACGCTTCCCACATGAATTCCGAGTTTTTCGACTTCTTTTTTTGTACTGCATCCGCAATCAAGAAATATATTCTTCATAGTCGGTGTTTCTTCTTTTTCTTTATCGCGGACGTGTATTGCGGGCCAGCCAAAAACCGCTTTCACTATTCCTTTTTTTGTGCGAATATTAACACGCATCGATGGCGCTATCTGGTGGTCAGAACCGCCGTTTCTTCTAAGATAAAGATATCCATCGTCCGTTATATAATTCACGTACCAGGAAATTTCATCCGCGTGAGCTTCAATAACAACCCTGTATTCTGCTTTTGGATTTATCACGCCTACGACCGTGCCGTATGTATCGCTAAAATATTCGTCTATATAAGGTGTAATATATTCAAGCCAGAGTTTCTGTCCTGCGGTTTCGTATCCCGTGGGGGAGGCATTATTAAGATACTTTTCTAAAAAATTAACACTTTCTTTTCTCATATTCGTTTCCTTTATTTTCTGAATTTAATTATTTATTTGATAAAATGAAATAAATTTTATTTTGATAGTAACAATTGATATTATTTATCGATGTAAGTACAGAATTCATTAATAAATTAAATATAATATGTACTTCTTTATTTCGTGTATAATAATACACGTTTTCATTAAAAGATTCACCGGTTTGCAATTAACCTGTAAAGCTTTTTTATTTTGTATTTAAAAAATCAAAGTTTTTTACGATTTTATTGAGTATATTCGTAATTAGTGGCTATTAAACCTAAATACACATTATCGGGCGGGGGAATTGATTCGTCCCCGAAAGCCGGTAAAAAATTTACCGACAGGGAACAGTTCCTCGCCGCGTTTCAAAATGCCATCTCAACTAAAATAAAAGACGAGCATAAACTCGTTGTATATTACGGGGTGGGTGGTATTGGAAAAACCACGCTCAGAAAAGAGCTTGGCAAGCGGCTTGAATCCGAAAAACCCGATACCGTCTGGACTGCCATTGACCTCGATACACCCACATACAGGGAGCAGGAAACTGCATTATTTGTTCTTCGCAACCAGCTTCACGAAAAATTTAAAATAAATTTTCCGTCTTTCGATATAGCTTATACCGTCTACTGGCAGAAGACTCACCCGCAAACGCCTATGACAAAAGATAACTTCCCGCTTTTAACCGGTGCTAATGCTGTAGCAGGAATAATGCGCGTTGTGGGAGAAATGCCTTATATTGGTTTTGTTCCGAAGCTCACAAAAGCATTCATGACCGGCGGAAATGTATTCCGTGAGTGGTGGAAAAAAAGGGGCGAAAAGGAACTCGCAAATCTGCCGACTCTCGAACCAAAAGAAATCTCTGTCCGAATGCCGATGTTCTGGGCAAGCGATATGAAAGATTTCCTTGAGGAGAAAAAGAAAGATGCGGTTTTATTCCTCGATACTTATGAAGCACTCTGGGAAAACCTGAAAGCCGAAGGCGGATTTTTTATGAGGGATGAATGGATACGCGAACTTGTTAGCCACTTGCCTGAAGTCGTGTGGGTTATTTGCGGCCGGGAAAAATTAAGATGGAGCGAGCAGGACGAGGAATGGGGTAATTACCTCGAGCAATATTTACTCGGAAGATTATCGGACAAGGATTCTTCTTATTTCTTAAACTCCTGCGGAGTCGAAAAACCTGATGTTCAGAATGTAATTATAAAAGCAAGCAAGGGGGTTCCGCACTTCCTAGATCTGGCCGTAGATACATATTACGAAATACAAAGCCGGTATGACAGAAAACCCGCGGCTGCCGATTTTGCAAAAACTCAGGATAGTGTACTTGAAAGATTCCTTCGCTATCTCGATAAAACGGAAATCGAAACTCTTAAAGCCCTCTCCGCGGCAAGAATATGGGGCGGTGAAATATTCAGGCTGCTTGTTAATAATTTTCAGACAGGATACCCTATCACAGCAATGGATAATCTCTGCAGGTTTTCTTTTATTAATGAAAACGAAGAACTGCAGAACAATTACACAATGCACGAACTCATGAGGGAAAGCCTGCAGACAAAGCTTGACACCGAAACTTTAAAATTGTTACATAGTACTCTATTTGATTATTATAACGATAAACTAAAAAAAATAGACGTAAAGAATATCGATGATAACGCAAAACAATCCCTGATAGAAGCAAGTTATCACGGAAAAAATTCACTTTCCCCGGACGAATATTTTGAGTGGTATTGCAGTGCAAGTAAAATATTTCACGATGCAGCACAGTACAGGCTGCTTTTACCGATGAGCGAAGAATCTTTAAAGATGATGGAAGATTTTAAAGGTAAAAATTCTGTAGAATATACAAATGCGCTTCAGATTCTTGCATATCTTTACTGGCAGCTTGGTAAATATAAAATTTCGGAAACAATGTTCCGGGAGGCCCTGGAAAAAAAAGAAAAATTACTGGGTGCAGGACATTCCGAAATAGGAGGTGTTACGAATAGTTTGGCAGGTCTTCTTTTCTCGCAGGGAAAATTCTCGGAAGCAGAACCGATGTTCCTGAGCGCAATTGATATTATTGAAAAGAACTCAGGGAAAGACTGTAAAGATGCATCCGACCCGTTAAACAGCCTTGCGGTTTTATATTCAATTCAGGGAAGGTATAATGATTCCGAACCTCTGTTCAGGCGGGCATTGGGAATCAGGGAAAAGTTTCTGGGAACAGACCACTCCGAAGTAGCTAAAACATTATCAAATCTTGCGAATATTTATTTCGATTTAAGAAAATTCAAAGAAGCCGAAAAGCTATACAGGCGCTCGCTTGCGATATCGGAAAAGAATCTCGGCGAATTCCATCCTGAAGTCGGCAAGGCACTTAATGGTATCGGAAATGTTTACGTCGAGCAGGAAAAATATTCCGATGCAGAGCCTTATTACAAAAGAGCAAATGAAATTTTCGAGCTTGCATTCGGTCCTGAGCATCCTGAGGTTGCAGTTGAAACGAATAATCTCGCATATCTTTATTATAAGCTCGGAAAATATGACGAGGCTTTTCCGTTATACAAAAAAGCATTAAAACTATTTCAAAAAATTCTCGGAAGAAATCATCCGCACGTATCAACCATAATAAATAATCTTGCGATACTTTTTCTCTGCCAGAAAAAATACAGGGAATCGGAAATATTATTCAAGCGTGCATTGAATAACAGGATTCAGATTCTCGGAAACGAGCATCAGGACCTTGCGGAATCATATAAATATCTCGCTGAATTATATGAAGAACAAAACCGCATTGCTGAATCTATCGCTTATTTTGAAAAGGCGCATGAAATACTCGAGAAAGTTTTTGATAAAGAAAATTCCGAAGTGATACAGCTGACCGAAAAACTCGCCGAACTTAAGAATAAAAATGTTTAGTTAACCAGAAATTTTACAAACTCTTCCGTCGTTACATCCCCGAAATAAAATTTTAAATCATATGCTTTAAGTACA
>Ga0224522_1000239_pt1 | contig 23764 bp, 26 predicted proteins | sample CFST25metaG_FD_182733 | JGI IMG/M metagenome (GOLD analysis project Ga0224522, IMG submission 182733) | Peat soil microbial communities from Stordalen Mire, Sweden - C.F.S.T25 | ecosystem: Environmental > Terrestrial > Soil > Wetlands > Peat | place: Sweden: Norrbotten County, Stordalen Mire...
AACCAGTTCCTCCTCCCCGAACATGTTCACTTCACCGCTGGACACGGTTGCGGCCTTGATACGTCCCAGTTTGTCCTTCCAGTCGGTCGTATTGATCGAGTCGGCATCCTTCTTCCGCATCTCAGCCAGGGCGATGGCTTGCTGCTTCTCGTTGAGTTTCGCCCGACCAACCTCGATAGCCAGGCGCTCATGGTCCTTGCTCCTGCCGGCTTCCTCAAACATCTCATCCGACAGTTTGGCGAGGGCCAGACCGTCACGGATCATCGGCTTGTCCATTGGGAGCCCATCTGCCTCAAGGGACTCAAAGGTAGCCCCCGTATGTCTGATGTAGTGGGCCGCGTCCATGGCCGTTCCCGACCCCTCGGACATATTGATGTATGCCCCGATAGCCTTCGCTTCCTCTGCCGTGTCAGCCTTGATGAACCTGACGTTGAGATCCTTCTCCCCCAACTTGATGGCGAGGGATCTGCGGTTGTGGCCATTGACCACATAGACTTCACCATCGGCAGGATCGAGCCACACATCCAGGAACTTCGCCAGTCGATCATTCCAATGCTTCGCCCCGGAAGTCGAACCGGACTCCCCACTCTTGGGATCGATCTGCGCGATACCGGTGTTGGAGTTGGTGACGCGAAACTGGAACCGCTTGGGCGCAGCACGGAGTTTAGCCACGGGGATGGTGAACACTTCCCCGTTCACCCGCAGACCTTCGACATGCCGCAGTGCCTCGGGAACCTGATGGTCCACCGTGGGCTGGAGCGTTTCGTCGTGAACCTGCTTAGGTTCAGGCTTGGTGGGTTCAGGCTTCGCTGGTTCAACCACGGGGGGCTTGGATTCTGCCGCTGGCTTCGGAGCGGGAGTCTCCGCTTCCTGGTCCATCTGGTTGGGGATGTCCTCAACCGACTTCGGAGTAGGTTCCTGTGCGGTAGGTTCAGCACTCTTGGGTTTCGGTGCTTCGGTCCTGTCGGACATGTGCCCCTGGTCGGGGATGTTGATGTCTCCACCCTGCTTCTTGCCCTTAGTAAGCGCCTTGATCTCGGCACGAACCTCCTGCCCACGGGCGCGAATCCACGCTTCCGTCCTGCCGGGGAACTGCTTCTTGAGCCAGTCCATGTACTTCGCATCCGACTTGCTGGGCTTGTCCTGGGAGACGATGAACAGTGCCTTGTCCACATCGCGCTCAAACACCGGGGAGTGCCCGACCACGCCGGCGTTAAACCGAGGCTTGGCCCCACGCAGATCCTTCGGGAGAGTCGGGGAAGGTGCTTCCGGTGGAGGCGGGACAGGGGCGACCGGCTTGGGCACAACCGGAGCAGGGGCCGGTTCAACGGGTGCTGGGACCGCCTGGGGAGACGGTTCCGTAACGGGTGCTACGCTTGGCAGCCCCGCAGGTTCAGGCTGTGCTTCCGTAACCGCCGAGGCAGCATCCGGGTTGGTAGTAACGGTTTGGAGTGCTGGCGTTTCCATGGGGTTGGCAATCGGCGCAGTGGGCTTTGGCCTCTGCCGTTCCAACTCGGCAAGACGCGCACGACCCGCTACCTCGGGGTTGTTGCGACGATTCTGTTCCGCCTGGGCCTCCACGAACTGCTTCATCAGTTCGTCCTGGGTGTCCTTGACCTCGGCCAGTTCCGCGTCAACCCGCGCCTCTGCCTTGCGCCTGGACTTCTTCTCCAGGCCCTTGGTCACACCGTTGGCTTCCAGAACCTTCCGTTCCTCGGCTTGATACTGCTGAACGACCGCTTCACGATTCGACTCAAGTTCGTTCGCCCGTTGGACAGCCTCCTCGAAAATGGGCTGGTTGATCTCGGTCTGCTGCTGGAGATCAGGATCAAGCTGCAGTTGCGTTGCTACTTCCGGTTCTTTCCTCGGCTGGGTTTGGGCTTCACCTTCTCGGGAAGGCGCTTGCCCTTCGATGCCTTGTCCCACTCCTTGACCACTTTCGGGGAGATTTCCCCCGACTTCGCCATCGCGTGGAACTTCCGCATTTGCGCCTTGCTCCGGTATGGCACCATCCACCCCCTTGGTTTTCTTTGCCTTCTTCTTTTCTTCGGCCAACTTCTTCGCGGCTTCGACTACAGCCATGGCATCGTTGATGTCCTTGCCGCCTTTGGTTTCCGTCTTGCCCTTGAAGGGGATGCCGGCCTTCTCGGCATACATGATCGCCGCCATCTTCCCCTTGAGACGGTCAACTTCTCCAGCGATGGCAGGGGTATCCTTGTCCGAAGCCACCGCCAACCGCCTGGTCGCCTCAATCAACTTGGGTGCCAGCGCAGCCTTGGCGTCCCCAGGAGTCGCATACTCCTTGGTGAACTCTCTGCTCCGCATCATCAACCGTGCCGGGGCTATGCCGCCAGCCAGTTCATACCCAAGCATGGTCTTGATGGATTCCAGGACCGTGCTGCCCCACTCCTCCAAGGTCACATCCTTGCCAAGAACGTAGCGGTCAATGGCAGAGTCGGTCGTGCCGAAGATGACGCCCATCCCCACGCCAGCCGTAGCCTTCCTGGCGATGAGTTTCGTGAATGACGAGTAGAGCGCATCGGCTTGCTTCGCGTTGCCGCCGGCCATCTTCATGATCGTAGCTGCGGCAAGACCCGACATGGTGCCAGCGGCAACGGCCTTCCCGAGTGAAGTGCCCTTGTCTATCTCTGACACAGCCTTGTCCACAGCGCCTTCCGCCGCGAATGCAGGGATAGCCAATACTCCAAGACCACCGGCCTTGACCACACCGGCACCAATGTCCCCGCCGAATCCCGCAGTCTTACCGATGGTAGATTCGGGGTTGACCCCCAACTTCTCGCGCAGGAAATTGTCCTGGCCCTTCTGCCACGCAACATTCCGATCCTCAACGTCCTCGCCGGTAGCGATGTCCTGGTCCGCAGAGGTGAACGGACTCACCCTGTTCTGGATGAGCCCCGCCAGGACCGGATGGGTTTCCCCCAACTTGTTGATGAGGGTTCCGCGCAGACGCAGACCTCTACCAATGGTTGCGGCTGGTTTGTGAACCAACCCTTGGTAAAACCTCTCAGGGAGGGTAGCGATGTCACGCGGAGATCCGGTGATGCCCTTCCCCGTGGTCGCAGCACCCTCTGTTTCAGCGGTGAGGTCAGGAGTGCCAGGGTCATACGTTCCCCTGGGCAGGGGAGCGGAAGGGGCGGGAGTTGATCCAGCGAACCGGGGCATCGTCGTTGGGCTACCTGGTTCGACGGCAGACACCGTTGGTCTTGGGGCAGGGGCGGTTGGCTGCTGGCTGGGGACAGACGGCCCAGCAACCGCCCACGGATCTTCCACTTTGGATGGGGTTGATGGTCCTGCGACCTGCCAAGGGTTAGGTTCCGCCATTACATCCTCACTTCACGCGAACTGGTTTTCCGTTCCGAAGGGACCACACTTGGCCGTTCTTGAAGGGGGTATCTTGGCCCTCTGTGAGCAATGATACAGGAGGGGCAGTGGGTGTGCCCTGTTTCGCAGTAGGTTTCGCTACCGGTTCCGGCGCACTCGGGGTTGGCGCAGCGGGTGCAGGGGCAGGTTTCGCCGCCTGGACCTTGGCCGCTTCCGCAATGGCATCGTTGATGAACTTCTGGTGCCCTGGGGGCAGGCTGAGTTTGATGTTGTTGGCAGTCTGGATGCCGATGTCCTTTCTCCTTGCCATCGACTGGTACATACCCAATGCCATCTGTGGGGTGAAACTGTCCTCCCACTGCTTGGTCTGGCTGTTGAACCAAGGAGCAATCGCTCTTGCCGCAGCCTTGGAGGCTCCCTCAAACACCTTGGCATCAGAGTCAGACTTCTCCCCGAGGATGACCTTCTGCTTTGCTTCCCTGGCACCCTTGAAATCTCCAGGATACATAGCCAAGTGGTTGGCTTCTGCCGCTTCGGCCCTCTGCGTGATCTTGTCGCCGGAAGGATGGTCGGTGCGATACATGGCCGCAGCAGATTGCATCCCCGCGATCTTCTCGTTGCTGGCGATCTGCTCTTTCTTCTCCATGGCCTTCGTGAAGTTACTGCCATCGGTTTCCAGTGCCTTGGACAGATCCTTGTGGTCGGCCAGCCCCATGCCCATCAGACCCATCACCGTAGCCGTCTGCAACGGGAGGAAGGTGCCGTTGGCCAGAGTGATCCCCTGGACATGGGTGAGTGGGTCAATGGAACGCCTGGTCCCAGCCCCGAAAGACTTGGCCATGTCTGCATCACTACCGAAGTAGAGCGCCTTCATCTTGGAGTAGGCTTCGTCGGCCAGAACCTTCTGCTGCATTTTCTTGTTGTAGTCTGAAAGTTCCCCATCAACCTTGTCGATCTCAGGCTTCTTCATCCTCATGTAAGCAGCAGTCATGGCGTTGTATTTGTCTACATCGCCGCCAGCCTTCTCCCTGATCTTGGCGAGATCCTGGCGCGTCTGGTCGTGGACCTTCTGGTATTTGTCGTTCAGTGCATCCACCTCTGAATCACCAGACTTCCACCCAGCGGGGGCGACCCTGGGCGGACCCTGGGGGGCCGTAGGAGCGTTAGCCTGCGCCGATGGCGCGGGAGTGCTGGCGGGGATCTTGGCAAGGCCCTGTGGGGCACCAGCAACCACAGTGGGCAGTCCGTTGACCGGAGCGGCAACCTGCGGCTGAACCATACCCCGCGAGGTAGCGATGTCGGTAGGCATGGTCGGACCTATCCCCCCCGCCGGCTTTGCGGTTGGGTCGGGGGTAGTCACGGCTGCGGGAGGAGGGTTCTGAACCTGCTGGTAGTGCATGTAGGTCTGGTAGACGGGGTTCTCGTCGTTCGCAAGCATGTCGGCTTGGCCGGCCAGAGCAAGGTTCTCAGCCTGACGATCCTGCTGCGCCTGGTCCCATGCCTGGGTTTCGCGTCCGAGACGCACATCCTGGATACCCTGCGCCCTCAGACGGTCGGCATCCTGCTGGTCCCTGGCTTCCTTCTCCAGTTTGCTCTGTGCATACTGGTTGGCACCCGCAACGAGCGCCTGACCGATCCCCTGTGCAAGCCCGATAGCCATGTCTACCTCCCCCTGTCCTGAGACGAGAATCTTCCAAATTGGTTGTAGTTAGGGTCTTGGAAGTAGGACGAACCCACCATCCCCGTATTGGCGACACCGGGGGTCATGCCCAAGTCAACGTAACTGGGGTTCCGGTTAGGGACAGATGGGTTGGCCGGGACAAGGTTCACGTTGCTCGTCACTTCTGGAAGCGGGGTGGTGCTTGTCTGCGGTTCTGCTCCGTCCGCATACAGCTTGGCCAACCCCATCATGCCCTGGGCCGCTGCGCCATACGCGCTCTGCTGTGCCTGACCAGCCTGATTCGCCAGATTCTCCTGGAACCCTGCCATCTGCGTGTTCGCACCCGTGGCGATCCCAACCCACGCTGGCGTCCGACTCGCAATCGAGAGCATCCCCGGCAACTGCGTTTCCTTCTTGGCACGGTCCTCCAGGTTGATCCCAGCGATGCCCTGAGCCCTGCGGAACTGCTGCGTCAACTGCCTACCGCCCGTGACGCCCTCACCAGCCATCGGTGCCTGTTCCGCGATGGTCCGATCCGCATTGCCCATCTCAGCGTTGAAGCGGTCAAGGCCCATCTGCCCAGCAGCGGTGATCTTGCTCGACTGGAGTTCCGCCAGTTGCTTCTCGATGACCGGATCGACCAGACGCGCATCCCGCGCCTTGAGTTCATTGGCAACACCCATGTTTGCGGCCAGCGAAGCCTCTGCACGACCGTTAGCTGCGTCATGTGCCTTCCCCTGCTTGATCCCGGAGTAGATGCTCGTCCCAACCCCGATGGCTGCGGTTATTGCGGCTGACATACAAGCACCTCCTGAATCACTTTACCCGTTGCGAAGTCAAATTCAGGACTCTCATCCTGGGAAAACAGTTCCCTCTCGATCTCGTCCAGGTCAGTCAGATGAGTGTGGTGGACCGTTGCCCAAAGCGTGTCCTCATGGGCCAGCGCGAACGGCTTCACCCCTGCCTTGGAAGTGAACGAGGCGTTCCCCGTGAACCGCTTCAACCCATGCTCGGTCAGGATCTCGATGTCCCCGTAGAAAAGGATCTGCAAGTCATTCTGCTTGTGGATGCGACCCGTGAGCGCAACACCCTTGGGGATGAGGATTTTCCGCATATAAAGCCCATCTGCGAAATAATGCTCAACCGGCAATTCCACCTGGGGCCGGTCCCGAAGCCACTCCTCACCGGAGTAGACGATCTCGCGCAGTTCCTCCTGGGTGAACTCGTCCACCCCGTAGCCAGAGGAGGAAACCAGAGAGGTAATCATGCTTGCCTCGCCACGGCATCCCACTCGATTTCGTAGTAGCGCCACCACGCGATGCCGGCCAACTGGAGGCGCAGCCCATACCCAGCACACCCACGGGGGAGATGGAACACGGAAGCCTGGTTGGGATCTTCCGAAAGCGTCACGTATCCTCGCTTGACCTCCGTGTTGTCAACGAGCGCACGAACGTAGATTTTGCCGGAACCGCCAAAGCGAACCCGGTAGAAATACTTGAGCAGGGACGGATCTCCGCAGAACACGATGCCCGTGTCCACGAAGGACATCATCTGACGCCGGTCCTCGTTGAAGGTGCCGTAGACGGTCTGAGGCGTGCCCACGGCTGGCATACGCTCAAACGCTGCCCCTGCCGCTAGATACGCCTCATACGGGTCTACGAGTGCCATTCCTGGACCTCTTTCAGATGCAAGCGAAGGTGCGATTCAGCAAGACCGACCGTGGGCGCAGCGTAGTAGGGGAACTTGACCAGATCCTTGGAGAACGCCACGATCTGCTCATCCCAACCGCACTCGGGGACAGACTTGTGCATCTCGTCCTGGAAGGCATCGGCTTCGGACCACAGGCGGAACCCAGGGTAGTTGGTGAGGTACAGCCACCAGTAGCGCAGTGTTCCGATGACGGTCATCTGCCACTCATGCCGGTCCTCATGGTCCCTCGTCTGCCTGTCCGCGAACGGCCCAAGCACCTCAAGGTGAGGTGCCAGTGTGCAGGACCATCCCTTTGTGTGGGTCCAGACGGGGAGACGAATTACCACTATACGTCCTGGATGATCCCGCCTTGACGCCCAGCAGTATCGATGCCCATGCACCAGACGATGACATCAGCGAGGCTGGAACCGGCAGTAGGGGCGGGGACCGTATCCAACATGATGGGAGCGGTGATAGGCGACCCAACAACCGATGCTCCGTTATGGAACTGGACACCCGTTGTGCCAATGGGTCCAATCAACGTCTGTATCGTGGCCACGTTGTCTTTGATGGAGTGTACATCAGCAGGACCGGTGGCACCCGTAGGGCCAGTGGGTCCAGTCGGTCCAGTGATCCCGATGGGACCGGTAGCGCCGGTTGGGCCAGTAGCACCCGTAGCACCGACGATGGTGTTGATACCCGACATGTTGAAGGCGAAAGACATCAGATCCTCCCGTGGGTTTCAGTGACCACGGAACCGCCCGTGGTGCTGTGTGCGTAGATGGCGGGGAAATACAGGTCGTTCCGCGCTTCCCCAGCCGAAACGGGAACCGAACTCGCTCCTGTGGACCCGAACTTAAAGAAGCAGTCAACTGGGCACGCTTCGATCAAGATGGCATCGATTTTGAGGATGGTCCCCACATCGATGAGAGTATCTGCGCCACCGGCAGGGACGGTCGTGGTCTTTCGCTCGATGGCATTGGCAGGGGAAACGCTAGACATGGACACCTCCTTGAAGTTGCTGGACGAACTCATTGGCCTTCATTGCTTCTTCCTTCATTCCCATCACACCATACGCCCTGGCCATCAGGTCATACGGACCTTCCCTCAGACCGACCGGATACCTGAACCCGATCCTTGGGCGCAGGAAGTGCCGCTCCCCATCGTTGATGCCATTGGCGACAGCCAGCCGAGCCCAGTAGATTGCCTTATCGGCCATCCCCATGCGAACCGAAACCTCGCCAGCGAACCAGCACAGTTCTGCGATGCCACTGTGCTTCGTCAGTCCCAGGGCACACGCAGCGATGGCTTCATGGCCCTTGCCCATGCGCTCAAGGCACACCGCAAGGCGGAAGCACGACCAGGCCGATTCCTCGTCCCAACCGTTCAGATCAGCACAGCGCTTGAATGCCTCTGCCGCTTCGGCCCAATGCTCAAGCGCAGCGTGGGAGTCCCCAAGGTAATACCAGGACCGTGGATGAGTGGGGTTGTCTGCGACATCCTTGCTCAGAGAATCAACCAGCCACTCCAACTTGTGCTTCAACTCCTCGGGAGACTTCTCCAGTTCCGAGAACGAGATCCCCTGGACGAGAACCTGCTTGCCGTTCTTGGGCAGGACGCACTCATGCACTCCCCCGACAAAAACATCGGCCAGCGGGAGCTTGAAGAACCGCTCTTTGCTATACATGCCGGAATCATGGGGGACCAGGACTACACCATCCAGATCCGACAGCATACCCTTGATGTCAATGCCATCGAAGTTCATGCGCTCATCGGTGTCCAGGGTGATGGCCCAGTCCGCGCCAAGACGTTCCGCTTCCGCCAGCCCGAAGTTCCTCGCTCCTGTTGCGCCAACTTCATGGGAGCAGTCGTAGGGGACAACATGCAGCCGGTCGCCCACGATGCTCCGTGCGACCTCCAGCGTGTCATCCGTAACTCCAAGGTCCACGATGATGCACCGATCAGTCCATCCACACACACTCCGAAGGGCATCGCCGATGACCTTGGAGCGGTTGGAGGAGAGCGTGATGGAAGCCAGAATCATGTGACCTCTTGATGGTTGGGGGGCCGAAGCCCCCCGTGGTGGTGCGTGAAACGGCTAGTCGTGCCTGGTGCAAGCGACAGCGCCGCCGACAGCGGCAGCGGTTCCGCTGATGGCGCTCACGTTCAGCCGGTAGATCGGGAAGTCATCTTCGAGGACCATGACCGCCGTGGGGGCCGATGGCGTGATCGCGGCGGTGGCGGCGGTGGCGGAAGTCGTGTTGAGCGTGGTGAAGTTCACGCCGTCCAGGGAGCCCTGAACGCTGACCGTAGCCGTGGCGTTGGTGGAACCGTAGACCTGAACGGTCTTGTTGGGGTGACGCAGACCGACCATCTGGCTGTTGCCGGTGATGATGGTCGTGGTGCGACCGACCGTGGTCATCGCCTGGGCGGTGACAACCTGGAAGGGGATGCCCGACTGGCTGTAAAGCTGGTAGGTGCCGGCCACACCCGTCGAACCGCTGATCTGACTCTGGATGATCGTGTCGGCGGGGAGGTGAACCGCCGCGTTGCCGGCAGTGACCACCAGGGCCTCGCCAACGGCGAGAGTCGTGGCGTTGGGGGAGGTGACGGTGAGGACGCCGTTCACGTCGATGGCACCAGTGAAGGAACCACCCGTGAAGGTGAAGACCTTGGGATTGACCATTTCTTGCTCCTTGGTTTTATGGCGGTATCGCCATGGGGTTGGACTTCATTTACTGCAACTCATTGGGGTCAAGGGAGTCCCCAAGTGAAGTATAGGGCAAACTCAACTATCCGCAGGGGGAACCGTCTTTGGCGACAGTATCTCGGTGATTTTCGCCGCGCTGTAGTTACCCACGGCAACGACCAACCACATGGAGATATGGGCAACCGGCTTGTCCCTGAACTCCTGGACAGCCGCTACCCCCAGGGCAACCATGGAGCAGGTTCTCCCCCAGGAAGGGACGCCATTGCCCGACAACAGGTGGGAGAAGAACCCCGTAGAAGTCGTAGGAGTAGGGGTTGTCGATGGGATCATACATTCGCTCACACAACCTCCAGGCGATTGGTCCCGCTGTTGGCAATGTCCTCTCGGGTAGGACGGTCTGCACAGATGCACCCTTCACTCGACTGCAACCGTTTGGCAGGATCTTGGCTAGCACCATGGCAGAAGAAGGCATCCCTCCCCCGCATGTCGTTCTCAGGGTCGGGGGTCAAGGCCATGACGAACTTGCCCAACTTGGGATGATCGAACGGCTTGCCGATGGTATACCATCCCTTCGGGAGAGGGCCGATGTATTGAACGAACTCCGCGCCAGGGTTGTTGAAGCCTTTGATCCCCGTCTTGTTGGTATCGGGCCTGTAGTCGTTCCCAGCGAACCCGATTCCTTTCAACTGCATCGAACCGTCATCCTCAACGAAGATGATCCGGCCATCAGGTTGCCCATACCGCCAATGCGACATACTTACCTCCGCGATGCCTTATACGGCGGAATCCCGTGGTCAACGATATATTTGTATTGTTCTTCCAGGTTTTCGATCTTTTTGTCGTTTCTTACACGGTATTCCTTATCATACTGCTGATTGGTTTCGATTACCGCCATATGCATGGAAAGGGTTCTGACCTCGGTCGTAAGATCCTTGAGCGCGTTCAGAACCCCATTGGACAGAAACGTGATGACAATCCCAAGCAACCCACACAAACCAGGCACCAAGTAGTCCCCAAGTGTTTTCTTCCTTCGCTCGTTGCTGCCCGTCATGTGCTGCTCCTTTGGTTGTGGTTACTGGATCTCTCGTCAGGTCTGTGCCCATGAAGTGATTGCGCCGTTGGTGATGACCACCGTATTCAAAGACGTAACCGCGCCACCGGATGCAGTAGCTGCGTAGAAGGTTATGGTCCCGCTCGCCCCCGTGAGGCCGGGGCCAGTCGCCCCTGTCGGGCCAGTAACTCCAATCGGACCCGTTGCTCCGGTGGGTCCGATAGCGCCAGTGGCACCTGCGGCACCCGTGGCACCAATGTCCCCGACCCTGCCCACATTGATGGCACTAGATCCGCCAACCCCGGCTACCGAAGCCAGGTGCTGCTGGACCATCTGCGGAACGCGCTTGGTGATCGCTTGGGCCATCTGCTGGAATGCGGCCCTTAGCGTCTCAACCTTGTTATCCGCAGGGGAAGGGTATTCCATTATGCGCTCCCAACCGAAAGTAGCATATGCACACGCTCGGTTTCATCCACAAAGGCATCAACCGCCTTGATGCCAATTATGGTTATGGGCGCACCCTCCGCAGAGAAGTCAATGCAGAGCATCGTCTGCGCCTCGTACTGCGGGTAGTCCCCGCCCCAGTAGAGGAAATACTTCCCATACTTGATGAACGACCGGATGCCGATCTGGTTGGCGTGCTGCACCATGTAGGGCATCAGGTTGCGCGGCGTGATCGCCGGCGTATCAGGTCCAAGCAGACGCTCATAGGCTGCATTCTGCGTGAATGGGACCAAGTAGCACCCAGGTTCAGAGTTGTCCAGATACCGACTCGTCCCCAGCCAGAAGTCCCCAGGGATCTTGATGTCAGTCAGGCACACCGATTCCTGCCCGTCGAACGCCATGATCCCCTGGTCGCTCAGGTAGATGATCCGGTTGTTGAGGAACTGGACCGAACCGCCAGCCCTGCACGGAGCAGCTTTGGTTATGTGCCGCTGGAGCAGGGTCGGCTGCGTCCCCTCGATGCGGTAGACGCCGTTGTCGGTGAACACGCACAGCGCCTGGTTGAACGATGCCAGGGCCAGAATCCGGTATTCAAAGTCCCGGTAGAACTCCGGGGGCCAAGCATCCAGAAAGTTGGGGATGGTCCACCGCAGACGGTTGCTAGATGGGTCAAAGGCGAAACCCATTCCGTAGTGCTGCGTGAGCCCCGCGAGTCCGAAGGGGGCCGGCTGCACCAGCACATCCACATCGTTCTCGGTGTAGAAGGTGGGCAGAACCACGCCAAGGCCGGAATCAGGGATAGCGTCCAGGAAGGACAGGACATCCATCTTGAGTTCCTTGACCAGTTGGAAGTTCGTGGTCCCGCCAGCACGGTAGATCCTCCGATGCGTCAGGTAGTCGTTGTTGGGGACGAACGAGAACCCCGAGGAGTAGACGGTCCCCGAAGTGGTGCCGGCCCCGACGATGGCAGCGTTGACGATGAACACGCCAACAGGCGCACCGATGACTGCATGGGCTTCCTTGACCGCAGTCGTAGTGGTCATGTCGAAGTATAGGACATCCCCCAGAATGGGGGAAACGCCAACGTAGGCAGAGGACAGGGCCACAGCAGTCCTGCTCCGGGTGATGGTGCAGGTTGTGAACACCGTGTCCGAGGGGAGTGCCTTCCCTTCCACGAACAGTTTCTTGGCATTGTTGGGGTCGGGGATCACCGGGATCTGACCGCTCCAGTTCTTGTCCGCGAACCCGGCGAACGTGACCTTCTCGCTCCCGAAGGTGTGCGCTGTGACCGTGTTGATCTCGACCACGCCTGACTCTGCGTTGTATTGCATGGAGTCGATGTCAACCGAAGTGACCTGATAGGCAAGGGTGCCGGAACCGGCCCCAGGAGGAGTGAACGATTCCCCCACCACCAGGTAGCAGGAACCTTCCATGTCGGCCTCAACCTCGATCTCCACGGGGATGCCACTAAACGGGTCAGGAGAGAACCCCGTGATGAGAATCCGGTCCCCATCGCAGAAGTATGACTCTGTGGCGAAGGCGCAGAGAACCCGACCAGACTGGGTTTCCTCTGTGATCGAAAGCACCGACAGGGCCAGACCAACACCCGCACCTGGGAGGTACTGGCCATCGACCAATCGGAAATTGTGGGTCCACTCGATGGTGTTGGGGGAGTCCAGGATGCCCTCACCCCACGGGCTGATGTCGATCTGCCGAGACGTTGCCGCCAGGATGGGAGGGGTCGGAGCGGAAGGGCCGCTCTCGTCCTGCACACCGTTCACGTTGCGGACGTAGGTCGTGCAGTATTGGTAGGACAAAGCCTGATCGTAGGTCGATGCCAGCGCACCAGAAGCCGTCTGGACCGTGGTGTAGATGAACGAGGTAGACTTCGCCCCGATGGTCGCCAGATACTTCTCATCCCCACCCACGTTCCCGATGAACACCAGGATCTGCGTGGCAGGGTTGTCCATCGTCGGGTTGGACCACGACAACGTGATCTTGGAACCGTCTGCGGAGATGGTTGGCTTGATGATGCCGCTGGGGGGAAGCACCCCGAAGGCGGTCTGGTAGGCAAGTCGGAACGTGACTGGCGTATCCTTCGCCAGCGTCCCGCCAGAGGCGACTGTGACCACGATGTTGTTGGGGGCAACGTAGGTTCCGATGGACGCGGACGGGGGAACATCAGGAGTCGTGGTTCCGAGGGGAACGACCGTCCCCTCGACCATCTTCTCCGGGTTGCCGCCGTATTCCGTCCAGTAGATGCGCTCCCGGCTGTCAACATACTCAGCCGCGTAGTCCCGGCGCTTGTCGCTGAACAGAATCCTGGAGCGGTAAGCGTAGACCTGGGTCGATCCAGCCGGGACAACCACATTCGCATTGACCCTGGGCAGGTTGAACGGCTTCGCCTTCCCGCCACGAACGTCCAGGTTCTCCATGTAGGCAACATGCCGGCCATCGCCCATGCCGATGTCGGTCACAGCGTCGATGCCGCCCGTGATGCTTACCCTGAACGTCTTTGGCATTTCTACCTCACCGCGAAGGCCCACGTATGAATGAGAACCTGATGGGCAGAACCACCAAGACCAGCCTGGTTCCAGCCGAGAACCCTGGACCCGGACAGAGGAGTGTAGGAACCGGAGTGGGCCGCAGTAGGGTCAACCTCGGTGAAGTCAGCCCAGCCCGTGCCACCGAATCTCTGTCCTTCAACCGCCCAGCCGTAGAACAGCAACTGGGATGGCCTGGCGGTGAGTCCGTCCGAAAGGAACGTGGGAAGGTCAATCGCCAGCCCCGTGAACCCAGCACCAACGGAGAGCGAGGCTTCCGTGACGGAGTTGAGTTTGCTGTAGGCAGCGATGTTGGAGGCCGTCCCGCTCTGCTGGAACTGGGAAAGGAACTGCTCACGGACCTGATACGTGATCCGGTCAGTCAGACGCTTCTCCAGGTCGGCCAGGTTCCTCTGGAGCGCCACATTGAACCCACCCTGCCGCACCGTCCCCAGGAAGTCAGGGTCTTGGAGCGGAGGGAGGTTGGGGGTATCGAGCAGAGGGCCGGTCATGACCGCGCCGGCCACTTCCGCCGCGCCACCCATTCGGTTGTTCACGTTCCCGAAGTAGATCCAGGAAGTGTTGGAGACATCGCGGACGTAGATTTCTCCCGAAGTGGGGAGTCTCCATTCCTGTGTGGCGAGAACGCCCGTGGTTGGCTCCACGTCCTGCACCCAAGTCCATCCATACAGTGCCATGCCAACCTCCTAGGGGACATCAGGGGAGAAGAAGGTGATCCCGTCTAGACTCAGGTTCGTGATGCTTGCCGTGGCATCGGCAACAGCTACCACACCGTCATACCCGGAAGCGGAGTCCAGAATGCGAACCCCAATGGGGAGTGTGGCTGCACCAGTCGCAGCCGTGACGTAGGCAGCGATGAATCGCAGCGTGCCGCCCATGTAGGTATCGTCGGAACCGCCCGTGAGCGGACGCGCCCCCACGGGGAGGATGGTGATGTTGTCCCCCTGGGAAGCCGAACCACCAGTCCTGGCAACGCACCCCTGGAGGTGGACGATGCCGGAACGGTCCTTGAGGTAGGTCAACTTGGTCGTGCCATCGGAATACCGGAACCAATTGGCACTGGCATAGGTGAGGGCCTTCATGACGCCCTTCGTCCCCTGCCCGTTGTCCACAACGTCCGTGAACAGCGTGTTGTAGTGGTCGTATTCGTTCCCGAAGATTTCGCAGTTCTTGGAGTTGGAGTCGATGTTGATGCCTGTGCAAGCCGCGCTGATGTAGATCCGGTTGTCCTCAACCTTGATCGACTTGCCGTTGGTGATGGTCAGTGCCACCGAACCGGAACCCGATACGGCAGAGGCATACAGGTAGTTGTCCCTGATGCTCGTCCCCGTGCAGTTGTTGAGCAGGATGGCCCCGCACTGGCTGGTTGGGTCCATCGGTTCGATCTTGTTGCCCTCGACCACCGACTTGCCCTGGATGTCGTAGTCCAGGTTCTCCAGAATCACCAGATGCCCACCCGTCAGGTCCACCAACTGTTCCATGTTGTTGTTCTTGATATGGACGTTCCGGCCCTTGGTGATCTTGATCGCACCACCCTGACTGGTGATGTTGTTGTTCTTGATGAGGAACATGCTCGACGCACCGGACGGAGCGGTGTAAGGCAGCATGGTCCCCTCGATCCCGATGACACCGGGACCGCCCCCGAACTGGTTGTCCTTCACGGAAACCGAGTCCCCGAGGTTCTGGAACTTGAACCCGCTGATCTGGCTCCGCTCGATGACCGAGCAGAACAGACCGTTGTTGTTGAGCGAGGTTGGGTCATTCACCACATTGATCCCACGCCCTGTCCCACCGGATGAGGCACGCAGGAAGCACTGATCGACGGTGAGTCCACGGAGTCCGTTGTTCGTGGTCAGGTGGACACGGATCACATCCCGTCCCATCGCCCCTCCATAGGCCATCTCGTAGCACCACATCCCCTCAAACCACACGCCTTCGACCGAGTAGATGGTTGCGTTCCCGCTCCCGTCCAGGATGGTCGGGGGTTCGATGAGGAAGATGTCGTTCGACGTTGAAACGCCCGTGTCGTAGACGAAGTAGGCACCCTTGTCGCAGAACATCTTGAAGTCTTTGGTGATCGTGACCACGGCACCGGAAACCACACTGTTGAGTCGGTAGACGCCGGCAGGGACGTAGAGGGTCTTGCCGGTCCCCTGGAGCGCAGCAACCGCAGCACGCAGCGCAGGGGCATCATCGGTGACGCCATTGCCGACCGCTCCGAAACGCATGAGACTGGTCCGTTCCTGGTTGATCGCATACTGCTTGAGCGGAACCTGCCCCGTCAGCGGACCACGGTCGTAGATGAAGTTGGAACCAGACAGCGTTCCCGCCCCAGTAGCACCGATCTGTGAGGCCAGGATGTAGTTCGCAGCAGCCGTGCCTCCGAGTGCCAGGGAGTTGTTCACTGTCCCCCCAGGTGCAGTGCCCTCGTAGGGAAGGTCCACCCACTCCGAAAGACCGTCCCCGATCTTGTGGGTGTTCGTGTCCGACTCGTAGCCTATCTCGCCAACCGCCAGGACAGGGTTGGAAGCGTTCCACTCAGCAGCGGTAGCGTGACGAACCTGGAGTCTGACAATCTGGCTGGTCATTACGCTCCTCCGCAATCAAGACTCGTTACATAGTTGGGTAGTGCTGGCCCACCATCGACCATATGCGAGTATGAACTATCTGCAACGCCACCGTCGATATTCGCGTCCACCGTATCCCCGTATAGCGGTTCACCGGAGAACGGAGTCTCAACCCTGATGCCCTTGATGACATCGCTGGGGATGACCACGACACTCACTGTCTCGCCAGTCACCTCAGTCCGCACCGTCACAGGGATGATCGCTTCGTGGTAGGTGATTCCCGTCAACGATGCGACCTGTTCCTGTGCCCACTGGATTGCCTGAGCATACTGGTCAGATTCGTAGGTGCCGGAACCCTCTGAGGTTTCCCCCAGCAGGACCATCGTGGCTTCTACGATCTCTGCGTAGTTCATCGCTTCACATCCACGGAGGCAAGAGGGATGGGGCCAACCCCGATCCCGACAGCGAACTTGTTGAAGTATTCCGAAGCCCTCTGCATGTCCTGCCCCTGGCCGGCCTGGGTCAGCAGCCAAGCCGCAGCAGCGAACTTGAGATACTGGTGGAAGAACGAGGGGATGCGGTTGTCGGGCTGGTCCGCGTCATTTACCATGACCGTTGGACGCTGGATGTAGCCCAGCAGGACCGTGTTCGACACCGGCTGACCGTTGAGCATGATGATGTAGCCGGAAGCCTGAATCCATACCGTAGGTTCCCCGGTTCTGGCCTTCCACGATGGGCTTTTCAGATCTTCAATCGCTATGGTGCTTTCGAGCAGAACCTTGGCCATGGCTACCTCACAATCACTTCAACGACCTTGATGGCGTCCTCGGGGATGATGACTTGCTTGTTGTTCACCGTCCCCAGCGCGTCCGTCCTGGTCAAGCCCATGAGAACCGCAATCTGCTCACAGCCCCAGTTGATCCCATCGTCGGTCCACTCGTCCTTATAGAGACGGCTGTAGGCACCTGGCCCAACCAGTTCCTTGACTTCCTCGCGCAGAGTCTCAAGATTCACAGCCACCCCCAACTACGCAGCAGATCGCCGTCCTTGTGCCACTTGTAACCGATGTCGGTCCGGTAAGACATGTCAGGCAGGGTAATGGTCTTGACGCGCTTGTAGGCTTCCTCCTTCGCCTCCTCCATCGTCATGCCCTTGCCCACGCAGATCACCGCGTAGCCAGAGTTGCCGGCCAACTTCCACTCGTCGTTCTCGCACTTCACATCGGCAAGGTAGATCCCGCCGATGTTGGGGTCGGAGAACTCGATGCTCTTGTCGGCGGAATACTTGGCAAACGCCTTGGGGTCTTCGTAGGGGAACGGGGGGACACTGACCACCACACACAACTGGAACCCGGATTCCGTGTCCAGGTTGAACTTCTTGCCCTTCGCCATGGCGTCGAAGAAATCACCCAGTTTGGAGTTGATACCGTCCATCTGGAGCCAGATCGTCGGCACACCGAAACGAGGGGTAGCCTCCAAGGGGTAGACGGCATCCTCGGTGGCGATGCAGTTCAGGTCCATGTAGCCGTGGTAGTCGGCAGCACGCAGGGCCGGCACCATCTTCGCCAGCGTCTCGTCGTAGAGGCGTGGTTCGCCATGGTTCGTCCAGAATCCCAACGTGCCTTGCTCACCGCTGTTGCCTTGCCAGGAAGCCTTACCGTTGCGCCTCACGTACATGATGTGGGATGGGACCGTGGCGCAATACACCCTCCCGTGGTATGGGACCGACTTGCAGAACTGGGGGCAAAGCAAAGCCTTGACGCGGGATCGGCATTCGGTGATGTTGATCTCTTTGTAGTTACCATTGACCAGCGCATCACCGATGTAATGGGACTCGTCCATTCGGTCCCTGACCTTTACTGCCGCATACCCACCAGACTTCAAGACCAATTCTTGTAAGTCATCAGCCAGTTTGGTAGATACCGTGGTGTAGACCATCGGGGTGCTGCGCGTCCCATCTCCAGACCCATACCCGTAGAGGAACGCCTTGATCGTCTGCCTTGAACCATCCTTGATGTATTGGGGGACGCACTTCTGGTGTGCCCTCCCGAACATCGAGAAGTGAACAGCCAGTTCCCTTGAGTTGATATAAAGGTCTTTTCCATACATGCTTGCCTTGAAACCAGCCCTGTTGGCTATGTCTATGAACACATCCTGTTTGTGCTTCGGGCAATTCCCGAACACGATAGATCGGCTTTTCGCGTAACCATCAGCGATGTATATACCTACTAAGGATGCCCATGCCGACATCGACCCACGGTAGAACGATGGGAGTTGGCTGCAATCATCAACTCCGCTCCACTCCCCACCGCCGCGCATGATGTTCCTGTTCCCCGAGACGATGCTGCTTGCTCGTTCAAACGAGAATGGCTTTCGGGAGTGGTCATCCTGGACATACATGTTGTGGTTTGGAGTCACCAGCAGATCAACCGTTGGACTTGACCATGCGACCATGCTCCCGTCAAAGTCATAGTCCATTAGCGCAAGTGGTTGGGCATAGGCGATCTCGCCGTCCTGGAGAGTGCAAATCTCATCGTCAGGAGTGACATCAGGCCAGAACTTCCACCCCCCGTAGGTAAGAACTTCCGTGTCTGCGGAGTAACAATTTGGACCAACATCTCCGTTCATCATCTTCTTGTATTCAAAGTTCACGAAAGCCGGGAGGATGAACTCCTTGCCATTGAAGAATGCCCCGATGGCCACTTCCACACCTTTTGCGAACTGCTGGAGTTGCACTGACTTGATCTTCGCAGCCCACTTCTTCTTGTAGTTCTCCAGGGTGGATATGACATCCGAACCGTCCTCGGCCTTGCCAACGTAGGTAAGGCACTTCTCGTCCTGCGCCACACCGTCAGGCTTGACCACATACCGTCCAGGGTTCTTCTGCACGAACTTGATCGCCTCGTCCAGACTCTTGAACGTCCAGTCGGGCAGAACCGTCATGCCGGCCTTCTTGAACTCCTGCTGCCCGAAGCCACGATCCATTTCCATCTTGTCCGAGTAGCAGCATGGACCAACGACCGCCTTGCCCTGCTCTCGGAGATCCTCACACATCTCGCCGAAACAAGCATCGTCCACGATGATGAGATCGGCCCAGTCAACCCACGGTTCATAGGACGAAACCTTCCCGATCAGACCGTTGCTGATGTCACGGGAAGGCTTGTCCTTGATGTAGTACTTGACCTGGTTCCCTTCCGACAGGAGACGCTTGCACAACTCACCACACACTCCGAAGTGAGAAAAGACAAGGATCTTCCTGGTCGCCATGGCTTCTACTTTCCCTTCTTGCTGAACTTCTTGGGGTGCATCGCCTTCTTCTCCTGCATATCCTCGGTGACAGGCTTCGCCTTCTTCACATCCGGCATCTTGCCCTTGCCTTCGGGAGCAGCGCCTTCATACAGGAACTTGTTCTTCATGGCTTTCTCCTAGAAACGCAACTTGTTGGACTGCATGGTGCGACCGAAATGCATCCTCTTGGGCTGAGACGAGGCACGAAGATAGCCAACGTCTCCAATCAGTATGGTTCCCCTCAGTCCACTCGCCATGGACAGGAACCTGCGCTCCGACAACTCCGAACCCTGTAGGTCACGGTCATGCCCCGGCAAGCGCAAAAGATGGGAGAGGGCACCCTCTACGAGAGCGTCCTCAACGTCCTGCCCGAAATCAACCTCGTCAAAGTCCCCCATTGGCTTATAGGAGACTACTGCACGAACCTGGGTGTTGATCGCGGGTGGACGGTTTGGACGGAATGCTCCCTGGTCACTGGTGAACCCCTTCATCAGACCGGGAGCGTTGAAGGCATGGCGCGTCAGTTCCTCAAGTGCTTCCTGGTTCATCAGGGGCATCGGTTCCCACGATCCATCGACCTTCTGGTATTCCGCCTTGTGGAGATACACGGCCTCCTTGCCATCAACAGCCACATCGTAAACGGCGCAGTAGACCGAATTGGCCAGCACCGTGAACTCCGCGACTTCCTGGAGGCCCAGTGTCTCCGCTGCCAGACGCCTTGCCGAAACCTGGAACGCAAGCTGCCACTGACGCGGCTTCAAGTCTGGCCTCATGCAGCCAATGCGATCCTGGATTTGGGCAAAGGTGATCATGGCTTCTATTCCCCGCTGTCGGCTTTGACGGTTTCAGGAATGACCCCCTCGGCAACCGCTGCGAGGATCTTGAACGCGATGGCTTCCTTCTTGTTCCGGTGATGGAACTCGACCTTGTAGCGCCGGGCCAGTTCGTGCAACTGGGCCGTCTCCAGGCCGACGAGGGATTCCTTGGTCAGATCGGACGGGTTCGTGCCCAGCAGGATCGCCTGGCCCTCGTCCGTATCGTCCATGACGAAATAGGGATGCGTCTTGTTGCTGCTGCTGTGGGCACCCCGGATGATGTTGGTCCAGGTCTTGGGGTCGTAGGAGGCGCGGAGCATGGAAGGTGCCTTGCTCTGCGGGAAGGTGATCGCCACGGTATGCAGCGATTCCTGGATGAAGTCAGTGGTCATTCCGTTCATGGTAGTACCTCTGTGGGTGAGGGACCGGGGGGACAGGGCAATCCCATCCCCCCGGCGACCTCGGGTTGGTTAGTCGATCTTGATGGGCAGGGCACCCATCAGGCGGCTGTCGGAGAGCCCGTAGCCGAAAACGTCAAGCTGGCGGCAAGCGCGGCCAAACTTGGTCTGCATCTTGAAGTTCACGTCCGTCTCCTGGAGCTGACGGATGAAGCCCAGCCCGTTCTGGTGCCCGATGACGCACTGCGCGATGTTCGCCTGGCCACCGTAGAGCGTGGCGGTCGGGATCTCGTCGGTCACGATGATGTCGAATCCGGCCACCTTGATGCCGAACTCGCCATTCTCGATCTCCTTGGCGTTCTGGTTGCCCGAGATCTGGTAGGTGAACTGGTCGCTGTTGAGGAGGATCTCCTCGACATCGGAGTTGACCATGACGTAGCGACCCTTCTTGGGGATCGCCATCTGGTTGTACCGCTTCCGCGCCTTGATGAACGCCTTGATGATGTAGTTCGCGTCCGTGCGGTCAGTGGAGGCGGGAGCCGTGGGGACGGCGGGGTTGTAGGCAACCGTGCCGGGGGTCTGGCCGTGATACGCCATCTGCGAAGCGCCGTAGACCGTGGTGATGAGGCCACCGACCACAACCGCGTACTCGTTCTCGGCGTGGGCATCAGCCAGCATACGGGCGATCTTCTGCATCAGGGGCAGGTTGATCTGCTTGATGTCGATGGGGTCCAGCGTGGGGTAGCCGTAGAAGGCGTTGTCCACCGTGACCGTGAAGTTCGTGCCGCTGACAGTTTCAGGAACGAGATCCTGGTTGACCACATAGGCGCTGATCGCGGGAGGATTCAGGACGCGGAAGGTGATGGTGTCGCCGAAGTTCTCCAACTTCTTCATCGCCTCGGTGTTGCTGATGCGACCGAGCATGGACTCGCGCCGGAGGATGTCGAAGGTCAGACCTTCAACGACGTTCTCGATGAGGGCGGTCTTGCCGGCATCGGTGAGGCCGGTATCGGGGGAGGGTCGGGGGGTGCGGGTGATGGCCATGATGTTACCTTTCTGTGGTCCCGACCTTGTGTGCGACTAGCGGTATTCCCGTGGATGGGCACCGCTGAGTTCAAGGTCACTTTGGGACAGGAGGAGTCGTTTGTTGAGGATGTCCCGTTCCTGCGGAGTCTGTGCCTCTCGGATCAGTTCACCGAAATGGCTCAGTTCTTCCATTGAGAACGGCGTGAGTGCATTGCTTGGGTTGTTGCGCCTCGGGGCCGGGGCCTCGGGGAGTGCGCTACCAGAGCGCATGGCAGGGGAACGGTCCATCTCCGTGTGATGCACGGGCTTCGGCGTCCCAAGGTTGGTCCCAGTGGCCTGAGCGTATTCCTCAAAGACCTCCAGGGCATCCTCGGTGGTGTAGTTCGTGGTGTTACTGATGATGTCCGCGTAGAGCGCACGCTTCCGGTCGGAACGGATGTTGCCCAGCCATGCATGAAACTCTGGACTTTCCGCAATCTCAGTCGCGTTGGGGATCTTCGCGTAGATCGCACCAAAAACTTCCTTGGTCCTCAGATCGGAGAAATATTCTCCCTGCTTCTTGACCACTGCGTTCAACTGCTCACGCAGCCGGCTGATCTCGCCATACAGAGGCGCAGCGATGGACTCCATCACCCCTACTGCTTCGGGGTAGTCCTCACGATACTGGCTGACCGTCTCCTCGTCGGCGGGGTTCAGGTTGGTGGGCAGGGAACCTGCCGTAGCCTGGAGAACCGCATACTGCTGGATCTTGTCATCCAGGTCCGAGATACGCTTGTCCAGCGCAGCCATCTGAGCGTTGACCTTGACCTGAGTCTTGGACAACTCCGACTGGGCCTTACGGGCGTCTGCTTCCCTCTTGGCGAGTCCTTCCTCCGTCTGTTCACCTGGCTTGCGCGGAGCGGCATGGTCGGTGCGTTCTGCCGGCTCATCACCGGGAAGATCCGCAACAACGTCATCCTCCACTTCAATCCGGTCAACTGCGGGTCGTGCCGGGGTTGGTTCATCGACTTCGGTGCCGTCTCCGGGTTCCTCACCGATGAAACCGTCTCCCTCGAAAGCGTCTGACGAGATGGAACCATCGTCGTTCACCGTGACTCCCAGTGCAGCGAGTCTGGCCAGGTTCTCCTGACCGTCATCGCCCAACTGAGCGTTGGTTCGCGCCTTGGTGCCACTCGTCCTCATGCCGTGAATACCCATTTACTGCTCCTTACCCCTGGGGACTGGCGGGATGCCAGCGACCCTTGGTTGGGGTCAACTCGAATTTCGAATTTCTTCAATTTCCTCTGGAATATGCAAAATATCCCAAAGCACCTGGGCCTTGCCCTGGAGGCGAAGACCTTCAACCGCTAGATCGGGTTCCTCTCGCAGATCGTCAATCACACCGTAATACATGTGCTTGAACATATTGAGCGCAGGTTCCGCCATAATCAAGTTAGCGTCATTATAGTCAACGCCATACTTGTCTGTGAAGTCTTGCGCGAGTGATTGGCTGCGTTCGCTCATACCATACCCCCAGGAATCTGCTGTGTGGTCGGCATGGCCGGCACGGGGTTAGGTGGCGTCTTGGGCGTCTGCCCGGTCTGCGCTGCCTGTGCAGCCTGTTCAGGGTTACGGGCACCAGGGGCCAGTTCCAGGGGGTTGTCAGCCTTCATTGGCTGCTCTAGGATCTGCGCTTCCTCCTGGGTTGCCACTCCCTGCGCCATGAGGTTCTGCGCGATCATCTTGGACCAGATCGACAGGGCGGCAGTCGCCTTCGGGTCAACCTCTCCGGTCAACTTGAGGATCTTCTCCATGAGCGGGATCAAGACCGGGTTGTTGGGGTCCTGGCCGACTAGACTCTTGAAGGAGTCCATCATGGCGTCCCGGCTGGAGGTGTGGGCGCGTTCCTTCTCCTTGGATGCGTCCTCCGGTGCCTGTTTGGCTGCGGCCATGGCCTTAGCCTGTTCCGCCTTGAGTTGCTGCTTCTCCACGAACTGTTGCGGAGTGAGAACGGCCTTCTCCTCCTCGACGCCCATCCCCTCTGCAATAATCTTTGCCAGGAAGATTTCATCAAACCAATCAGGGAGCCCGAACTGGTGCAGTTCCTTGTAGAGATCGGCAATCTTCCGCCCCACTAGTTCACGCCGCAAAGCACCACGCACGCCCTGCACCTGGAGGTTCGCTGCCGTCTTGAACTCCGCTGCGTTGGGGTAGTAAGCCTGAATCCAGTTG
>Ga0224522_1000240_pt1 | contig 23672 bp, 29 predicted proteins | sample CFST25metaG_FD_182733 | JGI IMG/M metagenome (GOLD analysis project Ga0224522, IMG submission 182733) | Peat soil microbial communities from Stordalen Mire, Sweden - C.F.S.T25 | ecosystem: Environmental > Terrestrial > Soil > Wetlands > Peat | place: Sweden: Norrbotten County, Stordalen Mire...
CTACCTCGGCACCCACCCAGACGCAAGCGCCGACATTCACCCCTGTCCCCACCCAAACCGCCGCGCAGCTCAGCGCCTGGAACAGTATCGCTGCCGAAATCAGTCAGCGCGTCAGCCGCGTACCGGGAGTGGATGAAGTGAGCTCCGTTTTCCTCGAAGGGAGTGTACTTAATATCGCTCTGCAAACCCATGCCCGTGATCTCAATCCACAGGCTCAAATTGCTTATGACGTGATCCGCCGGCTTTCCTGGCTGTGCACTACCGGTATGAGCAAACAAATCGCCGCTGCCACCGGGGTGCATAACCCTTCCATCCGCGTCACCGCTGAGATTCCAAATGATCCTTCCATTTTTCTCTCTCTGACCACTTTTGAACAATGCTATTTCGTCGCCTCGGGCAGCCTGGAGTTCAAAGACTGGCAAACTCAGTCAAACTTCTCTCGCGCTGAGTAAACAGCAGGTAAGTTATTCCCTTCCCCCTGTGCTAAAATTAACTGGGAAGAAAATTCCGTCCTCGCACACAAACACCTGGAGGTAGATATGAAGCGTTTCTTTAGTTTTGCCTTGCTTGCTGGCTTGCTCCTCGCCGCTTGTGCCCCGTCCAATGCTCAAATTCAACTCACCTTACAGCAGACCCAAACCGCCGCGCCGACAGCCACGCCGGCCGCTTCAGCTACACCAGTCGCCACAACCACAGCGGATGTTACTGCCACCATCTCTCCGAACCAGGTGGCTGCCTGGGATACTTTCGAAGCCACCATCACCAGCCTGATAGTCAGTGTAATCGGGGTGCGCGTGGTGCATTGGGTGCGTCTGGATGGCAATATCATCGATATTGATCTGCAGACGAAATGGCAGGCTGCTGATTCCCAGCCGCAGGTTCACTTCGATGTCATCCGCACCCTTTCCGGCTTCTGCACCAACACCATGGAGCAGCAAATTCTGGATTACACCGGAGTCAAAGATCCCTCCATTCGCATTACCACCGAGTCGGTGGATGAATTATACGTTTTCCAGTCCCTGACCACTTTCCAACAGTGCGTTTCGGTTGGTTTCGGCGACCTCAATTTCAAAGATTGGCAGCCGGCCGCCAACCTGACTCAAACCAAATAATTCTTATTACTCAACAGGATTAAAACAAATCGGCTTTCCGCTTCATTGGAAGGCCGATTTCTTATTATTCGTTTTGTACTGCAAGACTGGCAAGATTATTCCGCTTGCGCCGCTAATTCGTCTTCGTGCAATCCGCCGGCTGCTCAATATCAATCTCAGTCGAATTCACATCGGTGAGGTCCATGAGCACATCCAGTTTGCTTGAAGTAGAATTATCCGCTGAATGAATTTCAAGCGATAAACTGTAGCTCACCAAATACTGGCCATCCAGAGCCACCCAATATTCGCCCTTATTGGTCGCTGCCACCGCGCCAGATTTTGAACCGATTCCTTCCACCTTGAAGGTAAAATGATTCGAAGGGATGCCATTGACCGTCTCTTTCCCGACAAAAGTCGGGTTATCGATGATTGGCTCAAAATCGACCATTCCCTTGAAAATATCGGCCAACTCTTTATCATCAGCGGTCATGTCGCTGTAGCTCCATGAATCATCACTGTCGCTTTTAGTACAGGTCACATCCCCTACTTCGTAGATATCAGTGGTCGAAGTATTTTGTTCGGTGTCATTCTCCGGGTCGAATGTTGTGGTCTCCATATGCGAATGGGTCGCTCCATTGGTTACAGAACGCTCAACAAACTCGGCATAGTTGTTGATTTTACCGGTCGAATCACTGGAATTGATCTGGAATCGCACGCGGTAACTGTCAAAACTGCCCAGCCCTTCTTGTATACCTACCGGGTTGGGGTTGACGGTTTTCTTTACCGCCGGCACTGCCGTCGCGCCTTTGCCAAACAACCCTCCGCTCGGAGTAGTAGCCTTGGCGTCATCTTGATCCGTGCTGGTAGCTTTTTGGCCAATATTGAACGGTAGATTACATGCAGTCAAGATAAACAAAATAGTGATGGCAAGAATGATAAAAATACGTTTTTTCCCTTTCATTTTCTCCTCCTAACGGTTGGTTCTCGAATTTCTTTAGTTTCTTCCCAATAAATCCGGAATACGGGTGCGCTGAATACTGACCAGTGGTGTGATAACCCCCACTGCAAAAACTCCTAGTGTGATGCCCAACATGATCCAGAATGAATTGATGTTCCATGAAAAAGCCATCCCAAATCCAAAAACAGAAAGCTTTTTAACTCGCACGAACAAGACTCCAAAAGCAACTGCCAGCCCAAGGATTAATCCTGTAATCAAAATGATTCCAGATTGCATACCAAAATATAATAGGAAAGCATTCAAACGAAACCCTAAAGATTTCATAATTCCAAATTCACGGCGATGCAAATAAGCCAACCTCCATAAAAGGTTAATCAATGTAATCACAGTAGCCATTCCGCCTAAGAAAGCCACCATCCCCATGAACTTGAAAAATGATTGCAGAGTCCTATCATGCAAACGGCTACTTTCTCCTTTCTGTGATACTGATACACCCTCTTCTACATTATCCCCAACCTGTAATTTTCCACCGGCGGGTACAAAATAAATTGAAACGTCCGTCCCGTAATTCAGCAAAGATTGCGCATCCGGCAAACTGATCCAAGCCTGGTTATCTTCCAACGCGCCTGTTTCAAAAACACCGACAACCTCAAATTCACGTCCGCGTAGTACCACAGTGCTGCCAGTTTTCAGATCCTTACTGCTGGCGATAGTCTCTCCAACCATCGCTACACGGGAGGCATCTCCAGGCTCCAATGCTCGGCCGCTGATTAACTTGAACGGGGTAACCGCAGCATAATTATCCAGACTCATACCGCGGACCATAATCATGGTGTTTACTGAGGTTCCGACGATTTCGCGCACTTCTGGTATGGCTTGACTGTACCCGAGTGACTTTAACCTTTCTGCGACCTCTGGCTTTATTCGGCTTCCATAAATTTCACCCAGACCAGTACTGCTGCCGACTACCAGCCAGTCTTTGTCTACACCTGCATACGCCTGGCTTTCACTTTGCTGATAAGTGATTAAAGTCAGGTAGGAGGAAAAGGTAACTCCAAAGAGCAAGGCCAGGATAACCGCCAACCCCCACTGCCGTCTTAAATCTTTCAATGCTAACTGGAAAATTGCTCGCATCTTCTACCTCTGAATGCTTTCCCGAACACTGGCGAAGTTCAGCCTCAGCGTAGGCAGCCAGACTCCAACACACCCGCAAATTACCGAAAGCCCTAACCCCACAATCAGGATAGTTCCGTCTATGATGACCGGTAATGGCAGTGAATTAACGGTCAGGGGTGAGAGCTGCTCGAAACGAGCCAATAAAAAGGCAGAAACTCCCCAAGCAATAAAGAATGCAGCTCCAATCTGGATCATCGACCTCAAAACCAGAATTCCACGGATGCTATTTGAAGTGAACCCGATTGCTCGTAAAATTGTGATTTCCCGGCTGCGCTCTGAGAGAGTTAAATACACCGAACCATAAGTACCCACCATTACCAGAACCAGCGAGAAAATCATCAAAACCAAACTGATGTCTTTGATATCACGTAAAGCCTGGGCATATTGCTGATACAACGCATTTACAAAGAAAACATCATAACCTGTGTTGAGACGAGGGTCGTTCTGCAACTTTTGCCGTACCTGTTCAGCATTTCCGTTGGGAGCAATTTTTATCCAGGCAAACTGGAATACTCCTTGAGTATTGAACAATCGTTCCGCTTCAAGTTGCGGCATCCAGACAGAGGTGGTCTTCGTACCCGGAGCGGTGACAGTTCCGGTTATTTTAAAAGGCTTTCCATAGATAGAAAGTGTCTGACCAATTTTCCAGTGAGTCAGCACAGCAGCACCGTCAGAGATGGCTACCTCGCCTGTCTCTCCCGGCCAATTGCCTGCGCTTAAGGTCAACTCGAATATGGGAGTAAAATCCGCGGTTCTGGCTCCGCAAACCTGGACAAGGAAATCATCGATTCGCAGCAGTTTATAGATCAATGGAGAAACCGCCTGCACCGGCGAAGGCTCCATTTCAAGAATCGGTGTGAAATCCGTTTCAGTGATGCTGCTATCGCCGGGATTGAACACATTTTTGGACATGACTAATAAGGTGTTGTTTTGCTCGTCCTGCTTCCCGTATTCGTTGGCCGCTTTTGCCAGCGCGGACAGGCAAAAATAGCAGCACAGGAAGATTAACAGGTTGAGCAATGTGATCGCCGTGCGCCAACCGTCAGACCACATGTCCCGGCAAACGAACCCCACTGCCTCGCGAAACCGCCATAGAATGTCACGCATGGTCACCCGACCATCTGTTTCCTGGCTCAGCGGGATAGAGCGGCGGTCCGCTTGTTTCAGCCATGGATGATTCCATCTTTGATTTCGAGAATCCGATCCGCTTTTTCGCACAGCGCCAGATTATGAGTAGCTACCAAAAATGTGATCTTCAGACGGTGATTCAGGTCATGAATGAGATCAATGATCCCTTGAGCCGAAAGAGAATCCAGATCGCCTGTTGGTTCGTCTGCGATGACCAGTTCTGGTTCGCAAATGATTGCCCGAGCGATAGCTACGCGCTGCTGTTCTCCACCAGAAAGTTTTGCCGGGGTATGCTTCATGCGTTCTTGCAGCCCCACACTGGCCAAGACCTCTTCAGCCCGTCTTTTTGTTTCCTGATAATGCGCTCCCTTTGCCATCATGGGAAGCATGACATTTTCCAGAGCGTTGAGTGAAGTCAGTAGATTGTAAAATTGGAAGATAAAACCGATGTGGTCGCGTCTGAAACGGGTTAATTGATCTTCGCTTGCCTTTTCCAAGGCGAATCCGTCAAAATTGATGGATCCGCTGCTGGGGTGGTCGATTCCTCCCACTAAATTAAGGAAGGTCGACTTTCCCCCTCCGCTGGGCCCTAACAGAACAATAAATTCTCCCTGCCCGATCGACATATTGACTGCCTTGACAGCTTCAATGACCTCATTACCCTGCCGATATGTCTTGGTAAGCCCTGAAATGATAATAGCCATGAATCTACCCTGTAAACTGGAATGGGTATTCAATTTGCGAGATAGGTACAATTATTATTGTTATTTACTTGTTCGGCATCAATGAAATTTTAATCATTATAGCGTCAAACAATAAATATCACGTAAATTTTGCCATTAATCCATGGCAATTGCATTCCGTTGTGAGTTTTATTGCTTGCCTGGATTCATTTTTATTTAATCTGAGAACCTGAGAATAAGTATTAATAATTTACGAGATTGAATGCTAACAATTTTTCTAAGCAGGATTGATTATCCATCCCTGAGGTTGTGGATTTGTATTCTTATTCAGAATTATGAGTATGGTTATGGTGTCCGTCATCGTGCCGGTGAGCGTGCTCATGAATGACTGCCGGGTGAACATGCAGGTGCGGATGCTTTTCGGTCGTTAGCAGAAAAGCCCCCAGGAGGATCAGGGGAAGTGCCAGCACGAGGACGACCGTGGGGGAGTTTATTTGATACCAATTGGGTTGATTTCAGCTCATCAGATGAATAAGCTCTATAATGATTGTGAAAAGGAGCGTGTCTCTATGGGTCTACCTTTAAGGATCATCATTGTCAGTGTGGTCGATATCGCTGTTACAGATTCAGTCATTTATTCTCATCTGAAACATAACCCGGCAGGTTTGACTTTGCCCCTGCTAATTGCATGGGTATTAATCACGATTTTACCGATTGCCCTAGTTCTTTTGGTCTGGCAATATCAACAATCAAGGTTGCACAAAAAATAACTATTCTGGAAAAAAGCAACCAACTAAACCTGTCAAGTCTTGCTTGTGGATATTTCTTGCCCAGGGTGAATGCTCTGACCTGTAATATATATTCTTTCTATTGAGTAGTTCTATTGAATTTGGTTTTTTATCCCTTCGCTGTTTGTTTTACATCGAAAAACTTAAATCTTCGTATATTTATTGCTAAATTCGTTACTATGCAAGAAGAATGAAGGGAAAAAACCAGATAAAATAACCACTATGAAAACATTATCCATGCAAACTGGTGAACGAATTGGCGCCGGCCATACAGCCGATGTTTACTCCTATGGCAATGAGCATGTTCTCAAACTATTTAAAAACTTTATTTCTGCTGTCGTTGTAGAGCGGTAATTTAATGTCACCCGCGCTGCTTACCAGGCAGGGTTACCCGTACCCGATACTCTGCAAATGGTAAAACAAGGGGATTGTCACGGAATTGTTTTTGAGCGAATTTCTGGAATTTCGTTGATGCAAGCTTTACAGCAACAACCCTGGCGTATACGCAAAATAGCAGGTCAATTGGCAGAGCTTCACGTGAAGATAAATGCCTGCCCCGTACCCGCAAACCTGCCCTCTCAACGGGAGCAAATTAAATACAGCCTCGACCATATAGATGTTTTCGATCCAGAGAAAAAAGCCCGCATCCTTCATGCCCTCTCTGCCCTATCTGATGGGAACCACCTTTGCCATGGTGATTTTCATCCCGAGAATGTGCTTCTTTCTGATCACGGCCCAATCATCATTGATTGGATGACGGGTTCGTACGGCAATCCAGCCACTGACCTACCACGATCTATTCTCATCCTCGGAACATCAGCGTTACCCCCCATATTCCCCCGTTGAATCGCTTGGTAATCAACCTTTTTCGCAAATTGCTGATTACTTCCTACCGCAATCAATATTTACGTCTCAGCCCTTTTCCGGTTGAAGAATTATTCGCCTGGCAATTACCCCTGTTTGCTGCCCGCCTTTTCGAGGTGCAAAGCTATCCGAAAGAAAAAGCTTTCATCCTGAAGCGGATTGATTCTTTGCTTAATCTGGATGTTGAAAAGACCGCTCAGGCTTCTAAAGGTTGGCGATTCAAATCGTGGAAATGAATAAAATCCCACTTTAAATATTATGGATAAACACCAAAAAGGCACATCGCGGCTGTGTCTGCGCTCTGACTCGCAAGAATTATTCGGTAAATTCGAAGCAAGTAGGCGTCGAAAATGCTACAATATAGAAAGATTTCCGAAATTTCTTTACATGTAATTTTAAAATAGGGCAATAATATTCTGATATTAAATTCCGGTAATTGAATATTATTCTGATTAATATTTCATAAGGAGAGACAATGGAAAATCCAGTGAATCACCACAAAGGCCGCCGAGGATTGATTATTTTTTTGGTTCTGAGTCTGTTCGTCACGGTTGCCTGCGACTTGCCAGAAATATTAGATTTTGTATTGGGCAGAGACAGCAAAACTTCTCCGACTGCTGTAACTCAAGCAAACGGGGTTCTTTCCTATTATGGAACAGGGAATACCGACGACACCATGAAATATTCTTCTGGCCCGATCACCTGCCACAACGAAACAGGTTACGCTACTCTGAAAATTTTTGCAGCCAATGCCATTCCTTCAATTAACACCCATTTCAGCCGGGATCTTGCCGCAGATGAATCTTTTTTTATCGCCTCAATGTATGACCCGTACAAGGCAGTTGGGCCGAACAATAGATGTGATTATTTCCCGGAAGGAAGTTATCCCACGGTATCTGTGTATGGCTTTTTCAATACTAAAACCAGCGTGTTTACCCCTGATTATACTGATTCTGAATACTGCCCGGACGCGACTGTACTGAAGGCTGATGGGCAAACCATGATCATCGACTTTCATTGTCTTAGGACTAAGGTTTGGGACCAGTCTTATCATTTTGAGTTATCGTTGCAGGGAAATACAACTAAATGAGGTAGGCGCGTTGCTCCGCTTTATGCAGAACGCAGGTTTTAAATTATTTTCATCGCCGCACCCACAGCTGACCACAAGCCAAAAGCGACCAGGACGATTCCGGCGGTACGATTCACCCAAAGTAGGACTTTTGCGTTCATTCTTTGTCCTAACCAGTGGGTAAGGAAAGCCAGCGTGATCCACCATAGCATTGATCCCGTAAAAATGCCTGCCACCATCCAGCCAGCCGAGCTTGAAGAACTTACACCTGCCCCAGCAAACATCCCCAGAAATGCAAAAATCGTCATCGGGTTCGAGAGAGTGAGTAAAAAAGTTGTCAAATATACCTTGCCCAAACCTGAAGAGGTTTTGCTTACCCTTTCGGTATTCTGAAGTGATTTTGTTAATGCAAAACGCAACCCGAGATAAACGATAAACAACCCTCCTAGAAGTTGAGTCCAGTTTTGAATCCAGGTAAAATGCTGAAAAAAAGCCGCCAACCCAAAAGCCGCCAGGGTGCCATAAAACGCATCGGCGCTGGCTGCTCCCAGGCCGCTTATAATTCCTCGCCATCTGTCCCCTTCCAAAGTCCGCTTAATACATAACAATCCAATTGGGCCAAGCGGAGCCGCAATCGAGAACCCAAGTACCAAACCCTTCCATATAGCACCACCCATTACATCCTCTTAAATTTAGCTGAAATAACCAATGACTAGACGAATCACTTATTTTAGCAAAATTCGCCGTAAAAGAAAGCAAATTTGCCTCCTCTACTTATGCAGACCACCCTGATTTATCTATAAATTTTCAGCCGATTTTTCCAGACCAGTATAAAATAAATTCCATACCTATAATGAAAAGGAGTGATGCGATGGCAAAGGATTTAACTCTACCCTGGGGAAAAAGCACAGTTACCTGTGAAATTCCAGAAGACTGGAACCTAAGAGGAACCTTTGAACCTGCAGAATTTACACGGGGGGCGGATCCAATCACAGAAACAATTCGTAGTCTGGAGAATCCATTCGGTAGTTCACGGTTGCGCGAGCAGTTAAACCCAGATATGAAATTAGCCGTGGTGATAGATGATACAAGCCGCCCTACTCCCGTTCATTTGATCTACCCACAGGTCCTTGCAGAGCTTCATCATGCAGGTGTCTTGGATGAAAACATCCTTGTTGTTCCAGCCATTGGTCTGCACCGGGCGATGACCGAGAGCGAGACCAGGCAGAGGTTGGGTATTTCACCCTCAGCACCTCTGAATTTCCTCAATCCTGGTTGCGACGACTTGAATACTCAGGTAAACCTTGGCACGACCCATTATGGGACGCCGGTTTGGGTGAATCGCCGGGTTGCCGAAGCAGATTTCGTGATCTCCATCGGTTGTATAGAACCACATATAATTGCTAGCTTTGGCGGCGGATATAAAAATATAATTCCCGGTGTGGCAGGTCGGATCACTACAGCGCATAATCACTCGCTTAATTGTGCTTCAGCAACATTCAATATGGTCGGCCAACCCATACCTGCTAACCCCATGCGCCTCGATCTAGAAGAGGGCTGCCGCATGCTCAAACTCCCTGTGTTCATCGTCAATGGCATTCTGAATAATTTGCAGCAGGTCGTGCAAATCGTCTCCGGTGATCCAATCCAGGCTCACCGCGCCGGAGTAAAGATAAGCGCCGATCTCTATGGTGTTGAAATTTCCGCGCCAGCAGATATTGTGATCACAGATTCACACCCGATGGATTCGGATTTGCGCCAGGGAGTCAAGGCGCTGGCCAATACAATTCGAGCGCTTAAACAGGGGGGAACCTTAATCACCCTCGTCCGGGCTGAAGAAGGGGTGGGTGTCTTCGGTTTGGCAAATACAAAGCTGCCTTTCGGACGGAAAACGCTGCGACTTCTCGCGCCTGTATTGCTCCCCCTGGTTTCCAAATTAAAGATTAAAAGTCTTGGTGAAGAAGACCGCTTCTTTCTGTATTTTGCTTTACAGGCAATGCGCCGTGGAAACCTGTATATGGTCGCGCCGACTATTCCAATGGAAGTTCAAAGCCATTTGCCCTTCGTGCAATTTTGGCCTACCTTTGAGGAAGCAGTTGCTGCCACACGCAAGAAATTTCCTAAAGACGCCGATGTGATCATCTTCCCGAGTGGAGGGATTACCTTTCCATTCTTTCACTGACAAAAAGAACGAGCTGGCATTCTCAACCGCAGCTCGTTCTTTTTATGTACCGCAATTATGCTGCGAGCTGAATCCTAAGTGTCGCTGTTTCAGCCTTGTTTCTTCTCTCGAAAAAATCCAGCAAGGCTTTTTGAAAACCATATTTTTTCTTCAGCAGCTCTTCCGTCCGGCCAATTTGCGCTTCATCAATAAGGATTTCCGCCTGGGCACTTAACCATGTTCCCCGTGGAGATCCGGCCATTGAACATGGCACAACTTTGACCTGCGCATTCCTGCGAATTCGTTTTACCTTGCCGCTTTGTGCTCCAGTACGTACAAATAAAGACCCGTTCTCTTCCACAAACCAGACAGGAGTCTCGACTGCTTCGCCAGATTTTCGATAGGTCTCAATATTGATATAATTCTTCTTTTTGAATTGCAGCAGTGCATTTTCAGTCATTGGGTGAATTCCCTTTCTATTATTAGTATAACCCTGACATTACCTGACCAACTTATTCTTCGACCAGTTTTATGTAGGCAGGCAAAATATCCTGAATCACCAACTGTGCAGCTTCCTTCGGGGGGATTCGCTGTTCATTTTCCAGCCACCAGGTGGCAAGACCTGTAAACCCGGCAGTAAAAAACCGCAAGATGAGTTCGCTTTCCGCGCCGCTGCGCGTTTCTCTCCCCATTGGTTCAAAGAGCAACTCAGCCAATAATTCCTGAAACAGGTTGCTAAAATATGGATCTCCATTTTTCCCTAACATTGCCCGATAGAAGTTCAGGTGCAGCTGTAAATGCTGAAACACACACTCTACAAATTGTGTGTAATCTTCCAGGTTGTTCAGATTGCTCTGATCAACTTTGCTGTAGATTTCACTGCGCATCTGCCCAAAAAGCCCCTGAACGCAATCTTCCAACAGCTCATGCATGCCAATGTAATGGAGGTAAAAAGTGGATCGGTTTAAACCAGCTTGCTCGGAAACCTCTTGAATGGTCAAACTCGCGAATCTTTTTTTGGTGACCAAATTCATCAAGGCCTGCCTGAGTAATTCCCGTGAACGCAGTATCCGCGGATCTACATCTCCAGCTTTTTTAGACATTTTCACCTCTTTTGTCGTTTACTCGACACACTTGCGTTTGGCGTACGATAATCTGCTACCTCATCAAATATAATACAAATAATCAACACAGTGTTGATTTAATCCTTATCGGGAAACGAATCATTCTCGATTATTTTGGAATTTGTGCTCGCAGGAGAACCATGAAAACTATTTATGATTATCTTTTCGTTGAACCTTTCCCAATTGTCTGGTTAGCGCAGGACCTTATCGCCCTGGCTCTTTCAGTGTTTGTGTTGGTCTACATTATCAAACGTGAGAAGCGACCGGCAATCCTTATTCTCGAAACCCTTTGTTTTATCTTTCTTTATGCGTCAATTTATGAAAATGCCGCCTGTGTGATGGGACTATATTCGTATGGACGCTCGCTGATTATGATTGGTTATGTGCCTGCTTCGGTCCCCTTAATTGAAGTCTGCGTCATGATTACCGGTTTTTGGTTCCTCGAAAAAACCTCCTTACCCAAATGGCTCTGGCCTCCCATCATTGGTCTATTTGGAATGCTGCAGGATTTCTCTCTCGATCCGCTGGCCATCCGGCAAGTGTTTCATTTCGCGGGTGTTGAAACGGGCCGCTGGAACTGGTTAATCAATCCTTCCACAACCCCAAACATTCTTAATATTCCAGTTTATAATTTTCCCGGTTGGATGTTAATCATGCTCTACGGATCAGCCTGTATTCTGGTAGGCCGTTGGTGGTTCAGGCGATCCGGGAATAATCCGGTTGTGGGCTATGTCTACCCGTTTATCACAATGCTGGCTGCTCTGCTGCTCATGATCAGCCCGATCTCCAATTTTTTACTCTGGCTCGGCCCCTTCTTCCAAAAAGGCAGCCAGGCTGAATGGATTATGCTGGCTTTTCACTTGCTTGTGCCGGCAGCGATTTTGATCTTTATCTGGCGCGGACATTTAAAGTCTCCCTTTACACGCGACGACCTGCCTATTTTTGTTTTCCCGATTACGCTGCATCTTTCGGATATCCTCTTCACAATCATTGGCGGATACACCGAAATCCTCTGGCTCGTCCTTTTATCCAGTGCAATTCAAATCGGTTTCCTTGCCTACGTCTATTTGATAAATCGCAAGCACTTCCAAATTGACGCTGCTGGATAATAGATTCACGAAAGAACCCTTTTTGTGGAATGTCAAAATATCCAAATTCTTTCTTGGCATTGATAAAGTAGATGCTGTGACAGCAGACTAGTATCCAACAGGCTTACTGGCCGTTGACATATACTTTTTTGCGGATATAATATTATCTAGACAGTCTAGACAGGAGAGTCTATGTTTGAACATTGGCAATTTCAGGAAGCCAAAAACAAATTGAGTGAAGTCGTAAATCAGGCACTTAAAAAAGGCGCCCAGATTATCACCCGCCGCGGTGAAGAAGTCGCTGTGGTAATTTCATATTCCGACTATCAAAAAATGCAAAAATCTCGTTCCAGTTTATCTTCATTCTTCCAGGAATCACCATTACAAGGGATTGATTTATCCAACAGCACCTTGGAAAATACAGAATTGGATTCAAAATGACCTACCTACTCGACACAGGGATCATTTCCGAATTGTCTTCACTGAATCCCAACCCCCAGTTGGTTCAATGGCTAGATTCTCTACCAGAAGAAATGGTATTTATCAGTGCACTGACATTGGCTGATATCACTGAACGTTTGAAGATGGAAAAATCCCCAACCGGCAGAGACAATCTTTCCTCCTGGCTTGCCAATGATCTTTTGGTGCGTTTTGGCGGACGGGTCTGCGAGATCACCGTTGAAGTCAGCCTCAAGTGGGGCGAGGTTATTGCTAAATATAAAACATTGATGCGCAAACTTTCGCTTTCGGAATCATTAAATCTGGCAATTGCGCTTGTCTATGGCCATATTTTAGTTTCGCGTGATACTTCCGTTTTTAAAGATGCAGGGGTAAAGACCATCAACCCCTTCGAATAAAAATAGCTGCTGATCATTAATCCAATTTTTTAAGAGGACCTGATGCCAAAAATTCAAATAATCACTGACAGCGATTCCAGTATTTCTCCCCAACTCGCCAATCAATACGGTATCACCCTGGTTCCGATTACCATTCAGTTCGGAGAGAAAACGTTTGTGACCAATCTCAATATTGACGATAGATTGCTTTTTCAAAAAATTGACCGTCTGGGAAAACTCCCCACTACCGCTGCACCATCCCCTGCTTCATTTACAGCTGCCTTTACAGAAGCATTTGCCTCTGGTGCGGAAGAGATACTTTGTATTTGTGTGAGCAGTAAGGTCAGCAGTACTTACGAATCTGCACTCCTCGCAGCCCGGGAATTTCCGGGGAAGAATATTCGCGTGATCGATTCATTGTATATGACCATGGGTCAAGGATTCCTGGCGATTGCGGCTGCAGAAGCCATTGCCAGAGGCGCTTCAATTAATGAGGCTGCAGATCTGGCCGAAGCCATGATTCCGTATTTATGCACCTTTGCCTCATTCGCTACACTTAAATATCTAGCTATGAGCGGGCGTGTCGGCAAATTCGTTGCGGGTATGGCTGGCGCACTGGATATTCGTCCACTGCTAACAATGAAAGATGGTTCCTTACAGATGTTGGAGCGGGTACGCACGCAACGGAAAGCCATGGATCGCCTTGTTTATCTGATTTCCATTTCACTCGAGCATAAAACAGTGGAAAGAGCTGCCATCTTCCATGTGAATAATCTTGCGGATGCCAGAGTATTGGAATCGCGATTGCGTGAGAAAATCTCATTGCCTGAAAGTTTGGTGATAGTTGAATTTACGCCAGGTCTATCAGTGCATGCTGGGTCGGGTATGATCGGCGGAGTTTTTTATTCAAAATAGTGAATCTGTTCATTTCACGACTTTTATTGCGAAATCAATAAAAGAACAAAAATAGTTAATGATTATTCATTTCATTGATCATTGCAGTAATGCGATTTCTGAGCTAGAGAGCGCTCATTTTGTTAATCCATAAATCAGTCCATGCCGGGAATGAATTGGTCGGCGCTGCTTTTACGCTAAATGAATCAAATGGGTATACCTAGTTCAGGTATGCCCACATTTGTTATTTGACAATTTCTTGAACCCGGCCAACTTTACCGTCTGTCAACATCACCTTGATGCCGTGAGGGTGAGTCGGGCTGCTTGTGAGCAAGCGTGCCACAATTCCTTCAGTCAGCTTCCCGGTTGGTTGGTTTTGTTTTTCAACGATTTTCACTCTGATTCCAGGCGTGATCTCGTTTCGCCGCGGAACTGATGTTGTTTTGGAAATATCTCCGGAATCCGGATTAATTGGGTTCATCGGCCAGATGTCCGAACGTGAAGCGGGGATACTTTATAAATAACCCGCGGATGATTGGGATTCTTATACTTATATAACTCGCCAGTGTACCTGAGCGCCATTTTATCGATTTCTTCATCGGCACCGGTTGTCGTGATTTCTATCACTTTTCCACGCACGAGCAAATATCGATATGGGTTTTGTGGGTCTTGCACCTCTATGGCTACGCGCGAATCCCGCCTCATATTGAGGTCCTTTTGCCGTCCGGCCTCGCTGTTGATAATCAGGTTTTCACCATCAAAATCCACCCAAACTGGAGACACCTGCGGGCTGCCATCCGGCATTATCGTTGCCAAATGACAAAAAGCAGGTTTAGTGAATAAATCTAAAAAATCTTCAGGTATTTTTTCTACCATAATATCCTCCATGGCTTTCACAAGATCAGCACTTATTCAGATTATAGCCCTTTTTACACATCGAGCCGTCGTTGCGTCCACAAATCATACACATAGGGGTGCAGCGGCGGGTGCCCCTACTACACCTACAAATTGACCACGAAATAATAAAAACCAGCTCGAGAACTTTGAGCTGGTTTAAGTAGCAGACGAATCGCTCAAAAAAGATAATTAATCAGCAAGCCGTAAAAGAACAGCTTTGCCGCGTAATTGATACTTGCCAGTGCTTTCTTTTAAAACCGCGTGGACATGTTGTTCGGAAATGTCGACGAAGGTATGATCTGCGAGGATTTCAATCTCGCCGATCGCCTTTCCCGGAATTCCCACTTCGCTGGCAATGGCTCCAACCACATCAGAAGGACGAATACCGTTCTGGTTTCCCAGGTTCATCCACAAACGGACCATTCCCTCTTCGCGTACACCGCTGTGCCTTTTTCCCGGCCGAGGGGATCTGCCTTCTCGTTTCTCATTCCAACCATCCCGCTGCTTGCCCGTTTGGGAACGTCTTTCATCGAGATGTTTGTATTTATCTTCACGAACGGGCTCATTCAAATTGATATCACGGATTTTGCTCTCACCCGCGCGAATCATGCGGATGGCAGCTACGGCGATTTCAGTTGAATTCAGACCCAATTCACTCAAACTCTCCACCAGTTTGCGCTCTGTGGGAGTGACTCCCACAATCAATTGATCGGAAAGTTTCTTGACCAGGCGCTCTTCGCGGTGTTTTTCCACATCTTCCACTGAGGGGAGAGTGCATTCCTGTGCAGTTTGATGCGTGTAAGCGATGACCTGCTTTTGAATACCGCGTTCGCGCGAAGTGAGCAATGAAATTGCAATTCCGGTTTTACCAGCCCGCCCCGTTCGTCCAATACGATGCACATAATCTTCCGCGTCCTGCGGGAAATCATAATTGATCACATGTGTGACATTTTCGATATCCAAACCGCGCGCTGCCACATCAGTGGCAACCAGGAGTTTAAGGGTATGCTGCCGGAAACGGTCCAAGACCTGCTCGCGGCGATTTTGATTTAGATCACCGTTCAGTGCGTCGGCGGGGAATCCAATGGTGTTTAATTCATCGGCTAATTCTTGTGAACGCACCTTGGTCCTGACAAAGATTAAGCCAGTGCTGATATCTTCTACTTCAAGTAAACGCACCAGCGCGGCTAATTTATTTTCTTCCCGGACACGATAAATACGCTGCTCTGTTTCTGCAACGGTGATGTGCTCGGGGTTTACCGATATTTTCTCTGGTGTGACCAGATACCGATTGGCCAGTTTCCGAATCGCCTCAGGCATGGTTGCTGAAAAAAGTGCAATCTGACGCTCTGAAGACAATTCCTTCAAAATGGATTCGACATCATCGACAAAACCCATTTCGAGCATTTCATCGGCTTCATCAATCACCAGAAAATGGACATGACTCAAGTCCATTTCTCCCTGATGCAGCAGGTCCAATAAACGACCCGGAGTGCCAACAACAATATCCACTCCACGACCCAACGCACGCTTCTGAATAGTATAGGACTGCCCACCGTAAACAGCCAGAATTCTGACTGCGGTCTCTTGCCCTAATTCATTCCCGGCTCCAGCTACCTGTTTCGCGAGTTCGCGAGTTGGAGCAAGCACCAATGCCTGTATTGTGTGTCTGGTCGGATCAAGCCCTTGCATCAAAGGCAACATAAATGCGGCTGTCTTTCCTGTACCCGTTTGAGCCTGACCGATGACATCACGTCCAGCTAATAAAACAGGAATTGCAGCCTGCTGAATGGGTGTTGGTTCAATAAAACCCATTTTTTGAACTGCTTGCACAAAACGATCTTGCAAGCCCAACTCTTGAAACTGTGAAACCATGAAAGAACTCCTCTAATAGACAAAAAAAACTCGCCGAAACCGGCGAGGCATCAAAAACCATGCGCGATAACTGCTGCTGGTGGATTCCCACCGAAATTGATTATATCACACTCTCGATCAGAACAAATCGAATCGCTTATAATAATTACTGCACTTAACTCCGTCTTTGAGGAAATGCTGATGCCTAAACATTTAATCCTTGTCGCAGGAAATATCGGCTCCGGGAAAACTTCGCTAACAGAGCGAATTGGCGAACGGATGGCCTGGAAGACAGCTTTCGAGTCCGTTTCTGATAATCCCTACCTGCCTGATTTCTACGCCAATATGAAGCAATGGTCATTTCATCTGCAGGTCTTTTTCCTGGGGCATCGGGCACAGCAGCATCTCGAAATGTATGAATCTGCACAATCAGCCATCATTGATCGCAGTATTTATGAGGATGCTTATATATTTGTCAAAGCACTCCATGCGATGGGCAATATCTCAGAGAGAGACTATGTCACCTACCGTCAGGTATTTGATCTCGTCGTCAGGAATCTTCCTCGTCCTTCCCTGCTCATTTATCTTAAGGCACCAGTAGAAACGCTAATGGATAGGATCCATTCTCGAGGCAGAGATATTGAAACATCGATATCTAAAGATTATTTATCCTTGTTGGATAGTTATTACACAGATTGGATCACTCATTTTGACCTGTGCCCGGTTTTAACCATTCGCACGGATGACCTCGATTTTGTACATAAACCACAGCACTTGGATATTGTCATTCAAAAGATTCAAGAGAAATTAACCGGTAAGGAAGAGATTGTATTTCAGAACGAATAACGTTTGGCAAGGGAAAAATGCAACCTGAAGGATTGAATTGCGTATACCTCTTTAGAACACAGAAATAATGAGGATCCTGTGAACGATCCGGAACAAGATTGGCTTGAGAAAGCCATAAATGGGGACGATGAAGCATTTGCCCGGTTGGTAGAAACGTACCAAACTCCGGTATACAATCTTTGCTATCGCATGTTGGGGGAAAACACCGCAGCCGAAGATGCCGCGCAAGAGACATTTTGGAGAGCTTATCAAAACCTCAAAAGATATGATTCGTCACGGTCGTTCATCACTTGGTTACTTTCAATAGCGGCGCATTTTTGCATCGATCAGCAGCGTAAACGCCGTCTGCCCGTTTTTGAAATGGATGAGTTTCCGGATATGGATGTCGTTGATGCTTACGTTCCGAATCCGGAAAAAGAAGTCAGCCATAATCAAGAGAACAGCGCGCTTCATCAGTTGATCAATAAACTTAACGCTCAAGATCGTGCCACCGTGATTCTCAAATATTGGTATGACTATTCTGAGGAAGAGATAAGTCAAATGCTTTCATTATCCGTTAGTGCAGTAAAAAGTCGTTTACATCGTTCCAGACGGGAACTTGCAGAAATGCTTTCAAACAATCCTGTAAAGGTTGTGAACGAGAGGAGGACCCATGAATCACCAGTACTTTGAAAATTTGCTCCTTGAAGATCGCGCTCTGACTCCTGAAGAAAAGGAGAAATTGGGCAAACACCTGTCAATCTGTACAAAATGCACAGATTTTGAACAGTCTTTGCGCGCCCTGGACCACGAATTCAAGCTTACATCAGTAGCATCCCCATCCGCAGGGTTTACTGCGAGGTGGCAGGCCAACCTGCCTGATCGGCGCAAACAGCACGAGGCTGAACAGAAGCGGATTATTTCCATTAGCATGGGTGCGACGATCGTCGCCACCGGAATTACTCTTGCAGTGTTTCTCCTGCCTAAAGTATCCCCCATTACAGTATTAGCTAATCTTTTTGCCGATTTTGTCTCGTTGGTGGATTTGGTCACAAATTTCTGGAGCTTTATTGGTAGTTTCTTCAATGCGATTCCAACCAGTTTCTCTATTGGTATTTTGGCTACAATTTCTATTTGGCTGACAATTACTTTACTGGCCTGGGGAATCACTTTGTATCGTATTACATTGAAAGGCATCCGGACAGCAAAATGATAAAATACTCCTGGTTTCTTTCTTTGTTAACCGCTTTAGCTTTCGCCTTGTTTTGTTCTTCCTCTGTTTTTGCCCAAACCCCAACTCCTCAAGCTGGCGGGCAAAATAATCAGGGAGATAAAATCGTAGTTGCGAATACTTACCGCCTGCAAAGCGGCGATAGCCTGACTGGCAATCTCGTTGTAATCGGAGGCACAGCCACAGTTGAAAAAGGTGCAACTGTAACAGGAGATATCGTTTTAATCGGCGGCACAATCACTGTGGATGGTACGCTCAATGGCAACCTGGTAGCTGTTGGCGGGGCGGCTTCGTTAGGCGAAGAGGCATTGATTAATGGTGACATCGTCACCGTAGGGGCTTCCTTAAAAAAGGCGGACACTGCCAGAGTCACTGGAAAAATTACTGAACAAACCCCATCCATTACCTCAAACAATGGGACTGGCTGGCAATTCCCCTGGAAGTCGAGCCAAAACTTCCTCTCCAGATTATTGGCGGTTGCATTTGAATCACTCGCTCTGGCTGCCCTGGCTGTTGTGATTGGTTTGATTTTGCCAAAACAGACCCAGGAAATTACGATTTCACTTATTAACGAGCCTTTAATCGCAGGCGGTGTTGGGTTATTATCGGCGATTGGGTCTCCAATATTATTATTGATCCTAATAATTACAATTATCCTGATCCCGGTCGGAGTGCTCTTCGTCATCTTAGTGGGTTTGGCAGTTGTCTTTGGCTGGATTGCCATTGGGAACCTGCTGGGGCAGCGGTTTGCCAAATTATTCCGCACGACCTGGGCGATCCCTGTGTCCGCCGGGATTGGAGCATTCGTGGTTACGCTTCTAGTTGGCTTGCTCAACCTTATCCCATGTATCGGTTGGTTGGTTGGTGTCATTCTAGGGCTGGCCGGGTTAGGCGCTGTCGTGATGACCCGATTCGGGTCAATCAGTTCCTCTTCAAAACCGGCGATCCCAGTAATGCCGTCAGAGCCTCCGGTTTCACCAGAACCTCCTCAGATTCCGTCGGCTTCTTAGTATTCACGAAATGGCTGGAAATAAAATGAAATTCTTGAAATTTATACCTGTTCTTCTGATTTTATTGGTCCTGGCTGGTTGTTCGTTCACAGTCAATATACCCACAGTCGATACAAGCAAGACCGAAACCTTAGCAATTTCACAACTTGTTCCAGACGGAATGGAATCGGCCAATATTGTCATTGAAATGGGTGGAGGAAAGCTGAATCTCTCAGGTGGCAGTTCTCAATTGATTGAGGGCAGTGTTGTTTACAATGTGCCCGATTGGAAGCCATCAATTACGCTCGATAATAACAATCTGCTCTTTTCACAGACCCATACTTCAAACGTTGGAATTCCTTCCGGTAACATTAAAAATGATTGGACCTTGAAGTTAGGTTCGCTTCCTATGTCATTAAAGATTTCTTCTGGAGCTTATGAAGGAACCCTGGACCTTTCTGGTCTAAGTCTCACTGACCTTGAAATCAATGACGGAGCCAGTAAAGCGACTGTCCGCTTTGATTCGCCAAATCCGGTTGAAATGACACGCCTTTCTTATAAGACCGGTGCTTCTGGGGTCTCTTTACTCGGCCTTGGCAATGCCAATGCCTCTGATATCATTTTCGACAGCGGTGCTGGAAACTATACATTGGATTTCAGCGGCGCCTTGACCAGAGACCTGCACGTCAAAGTCAATTCTGGGCTCAGCCAGGTAAAAATAATCGTTCCAAAAAATGTCCACACTGTCATTAATTTGAACGGTGGATTAAGCAGTGTTGATGCAGAAGGCACCTGGACGATGGGCAATTCTCACTATGAAACGACAGGTTCCAATCCCACAATTACGATTGATATCGAAATGGCAGTTGGAAACCTAGTTTTACAGCAGAATTAAATTCCACTTTACGCATGATAGCCCTTCATCTCTGAAGGGCTATTATTTTACCTCAATTTTCCACTGCATCTATGGAAATCTGATAAACGCCTAAATGCATGCCACCGCGAGCCGTGGGTGCTCTTCCAGGGCGTGGCGGTCTCAACCAGGGGAGAGACAAACAACTATGACAGGAGAAATGATGATTATATCTTTCTTGTGAAAACCGTATTCAAGGCGGAGCTTCCCCTTGCGGCTTCAATGGAGTTCGCTTATAGTTAACTTTATGCTAGACACTACTGTTACTCACCCAAATCCTCCCCCCTTGATTGAAGTTAAGGGCTCACATCGTGAAATTGGTCGCCAGATTGGCGAAGCGGTACGGCCATTAATCGAGCACAGCATTCATAATGCCCGATCATTGGTCGAATCAACCTATGATAACCTCCAGCTCACCTGGGATGGAGCACAAATTCAAGCACGGAAATACATGCCATTTGCTCAAGAACGATACCCCCAGTATGTCGATGAATTATTGGGGATGGCTGAGGGTGCAAATGTTAATTACACCGAACTGGCAGTCGTGAATGGGTTGGAAGCTGTCACAACTGATGCTTTACACTTGACCAAATGTACCAGCCTGGCTGTGAATGAAGTGAATACTGCCGATGGACACGTTCTGGTCGCCCATAATGAAGATTGGCTGCCAGACGATGAACCCGATGTTTATATCGTCCATGTCTCTGCAGATGATGAACCGGCTTTTCTAGCGATGAGTTACGGCGGGTTACTTCCAAATGTGGGTTTTAATGAAGCGGGCATCGCCCAATGCTGCGATACAGTTTACCCTTCGGATACCCGTATTGGTATCCCTCGCGTCATTGTTTCGCGGGCAGTTTTGGGATCCCGAACGATCGGTCAGGCTTTTCGCCAGACCATCGTCCCGCTCCGTGCTGCCGGATACAGCCATCTGATCGCGCATGAAAGCGGTGAGCTGTACAATGTCGAAGTCTCTGCCAGGAATTTCGATATCCTTTATGGATTAGACGGTTATTTGGCGCATACAAACAATTATCTCTCACCCAAAATGGAAGCCATTGAAAGCGAATCTGACGAACTCGTGCATACTCGTGTCCGTTATTTTCGAGCGCTTCGGCTTCTAAGGCAAAGTAAAAAACACTCGATCCGGTCGCTAGAAACAATTCTGCAAGATCATGTGAACTACCCGGATTCCATTTGTAATCATTCGATTTTCGATATTGATCCTCTCGACCAAGAGAAAACAATCATCAGCATGATTATGGACTTAACGGCACGGCAAATGCTTGTCGCCTGGGGAAATCCTTGCAAGAACAGCTATCATACTTTCAACGTCGAGCTTTAGTGGACAGGTTATTTATTAAAAATTGAAACCCAATGGTTTCAATTTTTTATTTAATATAACAAATCCTTGCATTACGTCGATTACTGAAATGGTCGCCGATGTGAGACTCACAACCGGAAAGTGATTACTGAGTTTTGGAAATATACATATTCCGCAATGATTATTACTGAATTTCCGGTACTTTTCAGCACCGTCGGGTTATGAACGGTACAAATTCAGTTCTTCGATCGCGCGGTAAACCGGATCCGTTAAATAATAACGGTAACCCTTTCCGTTTTCTATCCTCTGTCGAATTTGGCGGGATGAAATCTCCAAAATTGGAGCTTCGACCAAATGTGTTTTTTGAGTAATCCCGGGCAGCACTTTTTCGAGTTCTTCCATCTCGACCCTGTCATCGTACCGCCGCATGACGCCGATTCCATCACATCTTTCAAGGAATTCCTGAGCCCTATGCCAGATTGGCAAATCATGAAGAGAATCCCCGCCCATCAAATAAAACAGTTCAGCTTGTGGAAATTGATCCTTTAATAGGCGCACCGTATCCAGAGCATAATGCGGACCCGGGCGGTCAATATCCACGCGTGAAAGTTCAAAGAACTCATTCCCGGCGATCGTCTTGTCCACCAAAGCGACCCGTTCTTCGATAGAACTGATCACCATACTCTGCTTATGTGGGGGGTGATTCGTGACCACCCAGAGCAGTTTATCCAACTTCAATTGGGTTCGGCACTCTTCGGCCAGAATTAAGTGGCCTACATGCGGCGGGTCAAAAGTTCCGCCAAAAACGCCTATACGCATCTTACTCCTGCCATTCCAATTCGAATTCACCAACGAACACAGAATCTCCTTCTTGCACACCGGCCTTTCGCAGAGCATCATCCACGCCCAATTTATCCATCAGGTGCTGGAAGCGGCGGCGGGAACCATCATGTTCCCAGTAAGTCATTTCAGCCGCCCGTTCGATGGCTGCCCCGCTGACTCTCCAACCTTCGTTTTCATGCTTCACAGTAAATTCGCGTGGATCCGGCTCGGGCATATACACCGGGATTTCTGGTTCAGGTTCAACTTCATGCACGTGCTGAAGCAGTTCATGAGCTTTCCAGAGCACCGGAGTCAGGTTTTCATGCGTCGCCGCTGAAATCGCCATAGGTTGGTATCCCGCTTTTTCAAGCTGTTTCTTAATCGCCGGCCATTTTTCCTTCACGTCAGGGAGATCCATTTTGTTGAACACGACAATCTGCGGTTTCTCAGCTAAATGGGGGTCGAATAAGGATAATTCGCTATTGATTTGGGTAAAATCCGCAATGGGGTCTTCGGATAGTCCGTCAAGAATATGGATTAATACCCGGGTCCGTTGAATATGCTTAAGAAAATTGAAACCCAACCCAACTCCTTCGTGAGCCCCTTCGATCAGTCCAGGAATATCCGCCAGGATAAGTGCAGTATCCTGATCCAAATTGGCAACGCCCAGGTTCGGTTCAATTGTAGTGAAGGGGTAATCGGCAATCTTCGGGGTGGCATTGGTGACGGCCGCCAGAAAACTGGATTTCCCGGCATTGGGAACGCCTACAATTCCAATATCTGCCAATAATTTCAACTCAAGCCGCAGATATTTTTCTTGCGGAGGTTCCCCTTTTTCGGCTGTACGCGGAGCCTGGTTTCTTGATGTCGCAAAATGCTGGTTTCCCAACCCACCGCGCCCACCCTTACACACGGTCAACTTCTGGTGCGGTAACACCATATCGCCCAACAATTACA